>Ga0137415_10000086_pt1 | contig 70979 bp, 47 predicted proteins | sample CZODoug3_1_1_16f_FD_183082 | JGI IMG/M metagenome (GOLD analysis project Ga0137415, IMG submission 183082) | Vadose zone soil fungal communities from Angelo Coast Range Reserve, California, USA - CZODoug3_1_1_16fungal (Hybrid Assembly) | ecosystem: Environmental > Terrestrial > Soil > Vadose... | reverse complement strand
CGGACACGGTGGCGCCTACGGTGCCGGGGGGGGTAACGGCGAGCGCTATTTCTTCATCGCAGATCAATCTGTCGTGGACGGCATCGACGGACAACGTAGGGGTGACGGGTTACAACATTTTCCGGGGCGGAGTAAAGGTCGCCACGGCGCCCGGGACTTCCTATCAAGACGCGGGGCTCAGTGCGTCAACCAGTTACAGTTACAATGTGTCCGCGTATGATGCGGCCGGGAATACTTCCGGGCAATCGGCAGGCGCTTCGGCGACGACACAACCCGCATCGAGCGGCGGTGGCATCCCGTCAGCCCTGGGTTGGTATCAAATTCCCAACAGTCTCCTCCGTCCCCACTGCCCGAGCTACTCTGAAATTCAGGGGATCGAGGGATGTTCCGCGGTGATGGCCGACTGGAGTGGAGGTCTGTTTGACACCCAGCGGAATCGCTTTGTTATCGAGGGTGGCGGACACAACGGCTACTATGGCAACGAAATTTACGCGATCGATTTGAACGCCAATCCCATCGCCACGGTGCTGGTGAAGGATGCGGCTCACGGGTCCGCTGTTTCCAACGTAACTTCGTGCCCGGAGGCCTACACGGACGGCACGCCAGACTCCCGGCACACCTACAACGGCGAGCTTTATCTTGCCAAGCAAGATCTCTACATGCTGTACAGCGGCTCGAAGGCCAATTGCGGCAGTTTTTCAAACGGCATGTGGTACTTCAACCCCACTACGCTGGCCTGGACGCAGATCTCCGTCAGCGGCGCAGCTCCCAACCCCGCGCAGAATGGCAGCTTTGCCGAGACGGCTTACGATCCCACGACGGGGAACGTGTATGAAGTGGAAGCCAACATGGGCGTCTTCTGGAAATACGATCCAGTCGCCAAGGTTTGGACGAGCCTTGCCAACGTCACGGGTTGCTCGGCGTTGAACGGTACGACGGCCATCGATGATGGCCGCCGCTTGTACTTCTGTGTCGGTAACGGTGGCTTCCACAAAGTGAGCTTGAATGCGCCGTACACCGCCACGGCGCTTAGCGGATCGGGCTGCGGCAATTTGAAGAGCATCAATGCTCCCGGTTTCACCTACGATCCCGTTCAGAAGCTGATGGTGGGATGGGCGGGAGGAAACACGGCCTATCTTTACAATCCGGATACCGACTCCTGCACCACGGCGACCTATTCAGGCGGACCAACGACGATTCAGGCCAATGGCACCTTTGGCCGGTTCCAATATTCCCCGGCGGCCGGCGTATTCATTGTCGCCAACTCGGTCGACTCGAGTGTTTATACCCTCCGGTTGACCAGCGGGACCGGTTCCAGTGGACCGGTGATCTCCAGTGTGGGCGTGAGCGGCATCACCACGGTCGCCGCGACAGTTACCTGGACAACCGATGTGGGGTCGACCTCGCAGGTTGAATACGGCACGACAACGTCGTACGGAACTCTCACTACACTGAACGCCAGCCTGTTGACGAGCCACACCGTGGCGCTCGCCGGCTTGTCCACCAATACCCTGTATCACTACCGCGTGCGCTCGAAGAACTCCAGCGGCGTGGAAACCATCAGTGGCGATTTCGCTTTCCAGACCAACAGTGTTACCGACACGACGCCGCCGACCATTTCCATCACCGCGCCGGCGAATGGGGCGACGGTGTCGGGCGCGGTTACGGTGTCGGCAAATGCCAGCGACAACGTGGCCGTGACGGCCGTGCAATTCTTTCTCGACGGAGCAAACCTCGGTTTGCAACTCGTGACCGGGCCGTATTCCGTGTCCTGGGATTCCACTTCCACAACCAATGGCGTTCACACGCTGACGGCGCAAGCACGCGATGCGGCCGGCAACGTGGGCAACGCCGTGGCGGTGAGCGTGACCGTCTCCAACACCACCTCGACGGCGCTTCAAAACTTCCAGACCCGCTGTGCCCAGACCGGGGTGATCGTCTGCCAGGGATTCGATGACCCGGCAGTTTTCACGCCGGCGAAATGGCCTGCATCCGGGTTATATCCGGATGCCAACGGCGCGATTCAAGGCGCCATGGACACGACCATCACGGCGTCCGGCGCGGGTTCGTTGAAATTCACCGTGCCATCGCTGGCATCGGCGAACTCCTCCGGCTACTGGCGGCAGCTCTTTACCTCCAATCTGTCAGGTGGTCCGACGAGCGCGCAGATGTTCGGGCAGAACTCGACGTTTTACCTGCAGTTCCGCCAGCGCTTCTCGCTCGAGTACCTGACGAATAACTGGGTCACCAGCAGCGGCTCGAAGACCTTCTGGAAACAGGAAATCCTGTCGAATGACAATTCGACCTGCGGGAACATCGAGCTGACCACCGTCAATTTGTATCAGCGGCGGTTTCCGGGGATGTACAGCCAGTGCGGCAACGACGGATTTCAGACCAACCTCAACAATGGTGACTTCCTGTTGGAGCAGGGAGACGCTTCCGGAAACGGGTACAATTGCCACTATCAAACCGCAAACAACACGGCGACCTCCTGCTTTATCTACCCGGCGGACACCTGGGTCACCTTCTACTACAAAGTGAGCATCGGAACCTGGGGGCAGCCGAACAGCACGATTCAGGCGTGGGTTTCCGTGGGCGGCGGGCCGTACGCGGAATTCATAAACATGACCAATCACACTTTATACGAAGATACCCCGGCCGGCGCGGACTACGACATGGTCACACTGCTGACCTACATGACCGGCAGAAGTTCAACCATCAGCGCCGGACCCACAGCCTACACCTGGTACGACGAACTGATCGTCTCCTCCCAACCCGTCGCTCCACCCAACAACTAAGAACACCTCTAAGTCAGCAAAGGCGTTGGATCAGCAAGTAAGCCGAACCCCGTGCCTTTTCTCCGGCTTTCCATGCTTAAGGGGAGGGCCACGCCGAATCCTATGCTTGAATACGGAGCGGATCAGAGGCGAAGTTCTGCGATAATATCGTTCCGGCGGAAAGCCGAGATTCAGAAATGAATTATTCTCCATGGCGATTGTCAGCGGAGCCCCAAACGTGGAGATTTAGAATTCTGGCGTTGGGGAAATCTTCCGGAATCCATGCGTTCGTTACCGTACCCTTTCTTACGACGGTGCTGTGTTTCCTGCCGCTTACGCAAAGTCAAGACAAAGCGCTCGAACCTGCTGTTGGTGAAGGCCTCTCCCCGAGCCCAGGGTGGCACGAAATCCCGAATACGAAACTGGCACCGCATTGTCCGGCTGTTCTTTCGATTGAAGGAAATAGCGGTTGTAAGACCGTCATCAGCGCATGGAACGGCGGAGTCGCAGACACGAAACGCGATCGCTTGATCATCTGGGGTGGAGGGCACAATGCCTACTATGGGAACGAAGTTTATGCGCTGGATCTAAGCCGCATGGCGATGTTGCGGCTCACAGAACCGAGCCCAGCGACAAACGTTATGAGCTGCCCCGAGGAATATCCCGACGGCAGGCCCTCAGCTCGCCACACCTACGGCGGCCTAGCGTATCTTGCAGGTCAAGACAAAATGTTTGTCTATGGCGGCAGCAAGGCTGCGTGCGGTTTCATGAGTGATGGCACCTGGACGCTCGACCTCGCAAAACTAGAGTGGAAGAATATGAAGCCGAATTCGGCAGATAGGCCGGCCAACAATCCGGGCACAATCGCGGAGCACGATCCGAACAGCGGAATGGTGTTCCTTTCTGACACGGCCTCTCTTTTCCGCTACGACCCTGCCCAAAATAGCTACACGCGTTTGAAGTCGGTCTCCGGCATGGACTATCACCTCTCCGGGGTGATTGATCCGGGCCGGAAGCTATTTTTTATGATGGGAGGCCCAGGGCAACTATGGGCGATCGACATTCGCGGGGAGTCAAAGTTCGCCGTCGAGGATTGGTCCCACAAGGTTACTGGTTGCGAGCCTTTGCTCTACTCGCAGTCCCCAGGTCTCGCGTACGAACCAGAGAGAAAACTCATTGTGGGCTGGGCCGGCGGTGACACGATTCGTCTCTTCCATCCCGACACGCGTACATGCTCTTCGGAGACGTATTCCGGTGGCCCTGGACCCGCGCAGGCGAATGGAACATTTGGCCGATTCCGCTATTTCCCGCACCTTGGCGTATTCATCCTCATAAATGATTGGAAGCAGGATGCGTTTCTGCTGCGGCTGGCGCCGAATGTAAAACCAGTTGCGACCCCCACACAGCCCAGCAATAATTAAGCTAAGAAGGACAGAATTGAATGAGACTGGCGGCATAATGAAATTCTTGAGAGTTGCTCTGGTTGCAGGACTGGTTGTGTGCGGACTAGCTTCTGAAAAGAGAGCCAGTCAGGACCGGATTGAGAGCAACGTGCCCTTACAGCAGGCCGGACAAGGCGGCGAGGGGCAAGACTCCACATCTCCCAAAGAAGGCAGAATTGAAGCGCAACCGCAGGATTTCACTGCCAGGTGTCATGCAGTGGGTGTTGTGGTCTGTCAGGGATTTGACTCTCCCTTGATCAACATTGCGGCAAGATGGCCTGCCGCGGGGCTGTATCCCGGCGGCGACAATATGATTCATGGAAAATTCGACCGGGAAGAGAAAGCCTCTGGAGAAGGATCACTGCGCTTTGAGATTCTTGGGCACACCGGCCAGAATGCGGCGGGATTCTGGCGTCAACCCTTTGGCAGAAACTTTGGCCCAGGCGCTACGTTTTATGTGCAATTCCGGGAACGATTTTCGGCGGAGATGCTGAAGAACGATTGGGGCGACACGACGTGGAAGCAAGTGATTCTTCATAATGAAGGCGCCACCTGCGGGGAAGTGGAGTTGACCACGGCGCAGTATTACCACGCGGGATTTCCAATTATGTACACGGAATGCGGCGGGCGCGGCCTGGCGACCAACAATGGGAGCCCACCCACCAAGCTGGAGCAAGGGGACTACAATTGCTGGTACGGAAAGACCAATGCGAAGGATTGTTTTCTTTATCCCGCGAATCAGTGGGTGACGTTTTACTATGAGATTTCCATTGGTCCCTGGGGCAAGCCGGAAAGCTCAATCAATGCGTGGGCTGCTTTGGATGGCAAGCCACTACGGCAGTGGATCAAAATGCAGAACTTTGTCTTGAAGAATGATCACCCAGGACACGATTACGATTGCCTGACGCTCCTTACCTACATGACGAACAAGGATGCCGGAAGGAATCTTCCAACCGCCTATGCTTGGTATGACGAGTTGATTGTTTCCACCAAACCTATTGCGCCACCTGCACCTGCTGCCGCACCCTAAGAAGCACTGCGCCACAATCGAGAAGCTTAGACAGCGGTCTGGGATTGAATTGCTAAGTCTTGCCAGCGCAAGCAATCTGAGGAGTGAGAACGGTTTCCCACTCATTGCTGTCCAAGATGATCCGGCACCAAAGCTCGAGCATGACGAGAGCGAGCAAATGATCCGTATGATCCGCGCGCTCCGCCGCGTGGTCGGAAATCAAACGCTGAATTGCCGGCCAATGGAACAGTCCTCGGCGGCGAATCTGGTCCTCGGAGAGAAGCTCGGAAACCATGGGCTGGAGATCCTTGCGGAGCCAGGCTCCCATCGGCGCTCCAAAGCCCCGCTTCTTCCGCGCAAGGATTTCGCGGGGAAGCCAAGGTGCCACGGCTTTTTTCATCAAATATTTCAAAGTGAAGCCGCGGACCTTAAGCGATGAAGGCATGCGGGCCATCAGCTCAACGAGTTCGTAATCCACTAGTGGTGCGCGACATTCGATGGACGCGGCCATGCTCATGCGGTCGGTCATGGCCAGTAGATCATCCGGCAAAGAGGTTTTCAGATCCGCATAGAGAATACGATTGAGGCTGTCCGGATCAGCGCAGCGGGCGAAGGAGTCTTGCAAGGCGCCTGCGGCGCCATCGCTATTGCCTAGGTCTGTGGTTGCGGCGCGCTGCAGCAGTTCGCGCTGTACCTGGGGAGCGAAGAGTGTGACGTAACCCATATACCTAGACGCGGGATCGAGCTCTGCCGATTTGACGAAGGCTGCGCCGTAGCGTGCATAATCCTTCCAGGTCGAGTGCCGGTCTTGTGGCATTCGAGCGAGCAAAGATGGCAGCCATTTCCGCCGCGCGAAGCCAGGCAGAAGACTGTAATAGCGCATCAGGCTATTTCCAAGGTAACGGCGATAGCCCCCAAAAAGCTCGTCGCCGCCTACACCCGAAAGAATCACTGTTACGCTTTCGCGAGCAAGCTTTGAAACGAGATAGGTCGTAAGACACGCAGAGTCAGCCACAGGTTCATCGAGATGCCAAACGAGCTTTGGCAGGAGTTCGCTCACGGAAGGTTGCACGACAATCTCGTGGTGGTCGGTGCTGAAGGCTTTTGCTACAACGCGCGCATAGGGCAGCTCGTTGTAATAGCTATGCTCTCCCTGATACCCAATCGAATAGGTCTTCACCGGCCGGCCGGTTTGACCGGCCATCACTGCAACAATGGTGCTTGAGTCCATCCCGCCACTGAGGAACGCCCCTAGTGGCACGTCGCTGACCAACTGCGAGCGAACTGCGTCTTGAATTTTTGCGCGAATCCTTTCTATCCATTCCTCTTCGCTATGTTTCTCCGGCTGGCCAAATGGTACATCCCAATACGCATGAATTTCCGTGCGGCCTTGTTCGGCAATGAGATAGTGGCCGGCCGGCAGCTTCTCCATTCCTTCCAGGAGGCACAGCGGAGCCGGCACATAGCCAAGTGCGAGGTACTGTTCGAGCGCAGCGTGGTTCAGGCGGCGCGGAACACCTTCTACCTGCAGAATGGATTTGAGCTCCGAGGCGAAGAGGAGCCGCCCTGGTTCGCGGCGGACATAAAGCGGCTTTTCACCGATGCGGTCGCGTCCGAGGACCAGGCGCTCGCGTTTCACATCCCAAATCGCGAGACCAAACATGCCGCGAAGGCGCTTGAAGAAATCAAGACCCTCTTGTTCGTAAAGGTGGACGATAACCTCAGTGTCGGTGCGCGTGCGAAAGGCATGGCCCTTTGCTTCCAGTTCGTCCCGAAGAGATTGAAAATTGTAAATCTCACCGTTGAGCACGATCCAGATGCTCTCATCCTCGTTGCTAATGGGCTGGTGGCCGCCGGAAACATCAATAATGGAAAGCCGGCGCATGCCCAGCCCCACGCTGCGGCCGCGATATTGGCCGAAGTCATCCGGCCCGCGATGCGCGATGACTCCGCCCATGGCAGCGAGAAGGGAATCCGAGGGTTGCTCAGTCCGGTCGAAATTCAAGACACCGTAGATTCCACACATAACCTGTTTAGCGCTTCAATCTCTTTCGTTGCGATAACAAACCATTACTCGGCAACTGTTTCGATCTGTGCCGTCTCAGCATGGAGCGTATTCTCCTTCAGCTCATCAAAAACTCTCGCCAACTGGCCCGCCTGGGCCTCGCGAGTATAGCGTCGAATCTTGTCTTTGTCTGGAACAGGATGAGTGCCAGCGCGCAGCGCATCGACAAATGACGATAATCCGTCATAAATTTCGTCTTCAGAAGCAATGTTGACGATCGTGGATCCTCCGACCTCCCGCAAAAGGGCGGCCGTCTCGCCAGTATGAGTCGTCATGGCAAGAATCGGTTTCCCGATTCGAAGGTATTCGTATGCTTTTGCGGGAATCTGCATGTCGCAGTCCGCGGCCTGGAAGAGCAGCAAGCCGTCGGCTTGCGCACACTCTTGCAAGGCCTGCCGGTAAGGCACGTGCGGCTCCAGCGCAATCAGATCCTCGATATCCCTCTCGGCCAGGAGCTTGCGGTACAAATCTTCCGACCCAGGAGCACGAAAAACAATTTGTACGCGATCCGCCATGAGGCGACCCATTTTCTTCAGCCGTGCGACGGCCCTGAACATCGGCCTCGGATCGCGCTCGACGGGGTAAATCAATCCGGAATGAACCAGCCGGATTTGGCGGCCGGTTGGAACAGGGCCGATAGCAGGTACTTCCAGGTCACGAAAATCGGTCTCATCGTAGCCATTCGATATCAACACACACATTTCCGGCTTAAGAAATTCTGGATAGCGCTCAAGGTACATTCGGCGTGTGGCCTCAGCCGTAAAAATGACACGCGAAACGCGGCGGATGCAAGCTCGCTCAACGTGGCTCCACACCCGGCGTACCAGAGGATCGTCGGGATAATCGTCTTGGCTCATGGGGTCGCGTAAATCCAGTACCCAGGGCAGTCCCGTGAAACGTTGCAAGCAAAGGCCGATTACGGCCGCTGACACAATCGGGAAAGTGGAACAGAGAACGTCGATTTTGTGTTTGCGGACCGCACACAGCCCAGCTGGTACGCCTCCGAACACCCAGCCCACCCAACGATCCGGCAGGGCCGTATATCTCAAATAGCGGCCCCCGACGCTCAAGTGCTTTTTCGTATCCATGGCAAAAGAACAGATGACCGGCACACCTTTAGGGATTAGATTCACACTCTTCTCGTCAATTTTTTCGTACGCTCGGGAATGGGGCGTGAGCACAGCCGGCTGCCAGCCGAATTCGGGAAGATACCGGCAATACTTCATGGTGCGCAGCGATCCGCTGCTACCCGCCTGGGGCGGAAAGTGGTACGCGATAATCAGTACGTTTCCCAAGGGATCCGTCTCGCTATGCGGGGCCACGGCAATCCATTTGAAGGACTTGATTGCCCTGGTGCATGCCTCCGCTCTGCTCGATCCTGCAATGGTGCCCTGCGTCAATCCATATTTCAGAAGGCAACGGGTGGCTCAGGAACCCCAAGGGACTTGCCGATCGGCCGTACGCGCCGGACTGAAAGATTCCCACGAGGTCCCCGATTTCCGCTTTTGGAAGAACGATTCCACGCGCCAACGTGTCAAGTGGTGTGCACAGCGGCCCGACAATATCTACGGTTTCCTCCGCCTGCGCCTTAAGTCTGTTCACCAAGGCAATTGGATAATTTCGCTTGATGGTTTGGCCCAAATTGCCGGAGGCTGCCAAATGATGATTCATGCCGCCATCGACAATGAGGAATTTCTTCCCACGTGACGTCTTGATATCGCGAATCCGGGTCAGGTAGATACCGGCTTCGCCGGCGAGAAACCGGCCCGGCTCCACAAGAAACTGTGTCTCCTTAAAAGCGGGTTCGTCGTCAATCTCCGCGAATAATTTGGCCAGTAGCTCTTGCAAGCACTCGAGATTCAGTTCGAGCTCATGGGCAAAATAGGGGATTCCCAGTCCTCCTCCGAAATCCAGCGTGCGGAGCGGCCTGCCCAGCCGCTTAACGACGCGCCGGGCGACGTCTAAACCGTGGCGATATTGATTCTGCAAGACTGCCGCATCCAGAATCTGAGTTCCCGTGAACAGATGGATTCCGCAAAGATCAAGTTCCGGCTCCTCAAGAACAGAGTCCAATACTTGATCCAGAATCTCTTCGTCGACGCCAAAGGGTGCAGGGCGGCCTCCCATGCGCATCGCTCCGCCTTCCGCCTCGCCAGAGGGATTGATGCGTACGGCAACCCGGGCATGTCGGCCAAGGCGGCGGCAAATGGCGGCGATTCGTTTTACTTCGGTCAGCGATTCCATATGGATCTCGCCGATGCCATTCGAGAGCACGAGTTCGAGTTCCGCTTCGGACTTCCCGGGTCCGGCAAACAAAATACGTTTGGGAGGACAGCCCGCCTCCAGGGCTTTCTGGAACTCGCCCGCAGATGCAATTTCGATCCCGCAACCCCGGCTCAGGAAATGCTTCACGACTGCAGGAGAAGGATTGGCTTTGATGGAGTAATAGATGGCAATTCTTTCCGGAAGAGCGGCACGAAGCGCGTCGTACTTCAAGTCCAGCACGGCGCGATCATAAATGAACACAGGTGTCCCATATATTTCGGCCAGTTGATTCACGGAAAAATCACCGATGACCAAGGACTCCCCGGACTTAGGAAAGTATTTTGCAGTCAGCGATGCTGCCAAATCGACCATTTATAAACCTTCGCGGCGCAGCAGCGCCGGGTAGTCCACTTTTCCGCTCGAGGTTTTAGGCAATTCGCCCAATACCTCAAAAGTTTTCGGAACCATGTAACGAGGCATTTTCTCCGCGCAATACACAAGCATTGCGTCGACGTCCAGTACATTGCCGTCTTTCGCCACCACAAATGCTTTGATTGTTTGCCCGAGAGTTTCGTCGGGTATGCCGATGACTGCTGCACCGCGCAGCTTCCCGCTCTGGAAAAGCACCTCCTCGACTTCCGTGGGGCTGATGCGAAAACCGCTGGACTTGATCATCGTATCGCGCCGCCCGATAAAGTAGAGAAAACCATCTTCATCCGTCTTCACCAGGTCGCCCGAATAGCAAACTTTCTCGCAATCACCCATCTCGGACGGCAAAAGCGGGTTTGGACGAAGGGCCCGTGCCGTATCTTCAGGCCGGTTCCAGTAGCCCAGCGAAACTGTCGGCCCACGATGAACAAGTTCACCAGGCTCCCCCGGCTTACAGAGCTGCCCTCGCTCATTGAGCACAAGAATTTCAGTGTCTGGAATAGCTTTGCCCATCGACGTCGGCCGCCGATCAAGTTCTTCCGGGGGAAGATACGTGGAGCGAAAAGCCTCTGTCAGTCCGTACATCAGGAATACTTCTGTGGCCGGAAGCACTCCGCGCAAAACCTTGAGAACCGCCTGCGGCATTGCACCGCCAGTATTGGTGATGTAGCGCAAATGCGGGAGCGGCTGTTTCGCGAGAGTCGAATTGGGTTGCGCCAGCAGGCTCCAGAGTGTGGGCACGCCAGCGAGTCCGCTGATTTTTTCCTTAAGCAGGGCCTGCACAATTTCGCGCGCAAATACGAAGTTAATAAGCACGCAAGTGCCGCCCTTTTCGAACGCGGTTATCAATTGATTCATCCCGGCATCGAAACTGAAAGGGAGAACCGCGAGGATGCGCTCGTCCTCTGTGATGCCGAGGTAAGTGGAGACGATCCGGCTGCCCGCAACAACGTTGGCATGACTCAGCATTACGCCCTTAGGCCTGCCCGTTGAGCCGGAGGTGTAGAGAATTGCGGCAAGATCCTTTTCGATGCTGGTCTCCCGCCAGTCAACGGGGAGGGTCCGCGCACTGAACTCCTCGAAACGATGAACCGGGAGTCGCGCAGGCGCTTCTCCCGGACCGACCACAACCAGAAACTCGAGAGATGGAACCTGTAGTAGCACCTCGGCGAGCGACGCTAGCTTCGACGCGGTGGTAATAAGACCTTTCATCCCGCAATCGCGGGCAATGTGCACTACCTGTTCGGGATGCAGGAGCGCGTTGATGGGAACATAGACAGCTTCCGCGCGCGAGATACCGAAGATGGAAACAGCCTGTGCAACGGAAGGATCCAGGTAGATGCCCATTCTGTCGCCGCGCCGGAGCCCGGCGTCACTCAATCCCGCAGCCAGTCCGTTCACACGGCGAGCGACTTCTCCGTAACTTAGCCGTTCCTCTCCGTGTACCAAAGCTTCTTTATCCGGCGAACGCCGGGCGCTCTCACGCAAGAGATGCCAAATCAGGAAGTCCATGGCGACTTTTCGGAAACCCTCTCTCCTTCTGATTCAGTGACAACTGCTTACGTGGTACTGTTCCGCGATTTAGCGCGCTGGAACGACTTTGCCATCGACAACGCCACACGTTTCACAGCGCGTCCGCCGACGTGACGGGCGATGGCAAGAACGCCGCGCGGTGTGCGCGGGTTCAGCGCAAGAATTCCCCAGCGCTCTCGCCGTTGGGACATCCAGTCCTTTTTGTAACCATCGTCACCGGACAGGTAATCCACCTCCGTCACCTTGTCGACGTCCAGAGCATGCTGGAAAAGAGTGGCGGAGAGAATTGTCCCGACGGACAAGTCTGCGAAGCGTTCGTCGTAAGCAAGCTTGTAAATCAGTGCTTTCCCATGGTGCACAATCCAAAGCTGGGCCGCCGCCGGCTCGCCATCCACGGAAAGAATTCCCAGCCGCAACGCTCCCATCGCCGCGCACATTTTTATCAGCCCTGGAACAAACTGCGGGTAAGGCTCAGGCTGCTTCCAGCTGGAGAGATAAACTTTCATGTAGGCATCAATGGCGGCATCCAACCCTCGTTCCCCGGTCATGATTTCCATTTTCGCGCGTCCCGACTTCTCCAGCTTCTTTCTTTTGCGGTTCAGTGTGTTCTTCAGCATGGAGGGAAGCGTTTCCGAGTATTCCGCAAAACTTCGTCCGTTCACAGGGAGATACCAGTTGCCAAAAGAAAAGTACGTTTGCACGACGAAGCCCGCCACCTTGAATGCTTTGGCAAGTTCGCGGAAATCTCTTGAGTCTGCGTCCATGGGCTTGACTTCAACCGTGTCCCAATGCGGCTTCTCCTCGGCGATCGCTAATGCGAGCGCTTGAAGGATCGCGCCCGATTCCCCCGGGGAAGCAGCAAGGTGCGGTGCATAAAAACAGCTGTAATAGTTGGCCAAAGCTCCGAGTCTTCGCGGGGAAGAAAATGAGTTCGAATCGCTTGAGCTGCGCATGAGCAGCATTCCCGAAGGTGTCCCTTTCACATCATTTGCGCAATAAATACGAACTCGGTCGTTATGACCCATCGCAGTCTGTGCAAAATTTTGAAACCAGGGCAACGTTAGGAAGACACTTTGACGTCCTGCTTCCTCGAAGAGATTCAGGAAAGACTCAGGTAGCTCCCCCCAATCCGAATAGACACGGACTTGAGGCAAAACACCCGCCCCTCGCACTGTGAAGTCCGTGGACCCCGCGTTGGCTCGTTCATTGCTGGTTGTCGCCAACGGAAGACTCATCCGCTCTTCCCGGTCTTTTTCAGAACGAACGCAGAGAGGGCCCCAAGCGTTTGGAAATTTTCCGGCACCAGCTCATCATCGCTGACTGCCATGGAGAATTCAGTCTCGAGAAAGGTCACCACATCCAGAATCCCTAGTGAATCCAAGATTCCTTTTTCGAGCAGGCCAGTGTCTCTGCCGACTCCAGCCTTTCTCGCAAGTGGGAATTTTTCCGCCAGAAAGGCGTATATTCTCTGTTCCGTCGAGCTTACTGTCGCCTGATCCATTCCTTTGCCCTCGATGCTAACTTTCTCTGTCTCCGTGCGTTAGATACCACCCATCGGCACCCTGATCGACTCTATGATTTGCCGCCCAAGGCAAAGCAAGCACTATGGCGGGAGTTGATTCCCGCGGCTGGAATCCGCAATATTCCAAAATTTCGCGTCCAGCGTGCGAGCCAAGGAACGGAGCGCTCAGGGTGTTGACGCCGTAACGCCGCATGATCGCTATCGTCTCAATCAGCAGCTCCTTACAAACCTGGTCTTCCTCCGCTAGAAGGTCAACCACCGTTCCATCCTCTCCAGACCAATCATAAATCAGGTAGCCACAAAGTCTGCCCTTCTTACGGGCCGTCAGAAGATGATAGCGTCGCTGCGGGTGCTGCAAGAATCGCCAGTTCAGATATTCGGCGGAACGATCAGCACAAGTACCCATCCGGGTCCCCCACTGTTGGAAAGCAAGGGTAAACTCTTCACCACAGGGAATACTCTCTTCCCTAGTTGTCCACTCGCTGGATCGACCCATGCCAACATCACGTATGCGCAGCGCAGCGTTGGCAGCAACGGACAAAGTGCGCTCGGCCGCTTTGTAGGTAATCCGCTTCCGGATTTGGCGGTCGGCTCGCAGTAGCTTGGCAAAACGGATTACTGATTCCTGGGGTTCGATTCGAAGCCGTCTATAGATCGCCAGCATCGAAATACTGGGAAAATCAAAAACAAACCCGGCGTCCTCCCTGGAGAGATCCTCAAGAACCCATTTTTGGAGGGCGACTGCCGGACCCAGACTGCGGTAATCGGGATGAACGCAGAAATCGCCCAGAACATAACCTCGTATCTCTTTGCCTCGGGAATGGATACGGCGGGGGAATGCTGCGGCCACTCCGACTATCATGCCCGCATCACCCGTGCACGCCACCCAAGCTCGCGCAACCCCGTCGGGGTTCTTACAGTACAACCACTCGTAACGGGCTTCGTTGGCATCCGGCGATAGGTATGTCGACAAGAAGGCTGTGAGAGTTGCCCTATCCTCATGGACTTTCGCGGAACGAATTACATTGGCCATTTGTCGGGCACTTCGATTCAACTCCACTTTCACGGAGAGCAGGACATCCTGAGATGCGGAGTGCTTAGCCATTGCTCTGATTATTGGCAGGAAGTAAAGCGACACCTTACCCGCGCGAGGCTAGGCTCGTTTGGTTGAGCAGCACGCTGCCTGCCAAAGAAGTATTTTCTTGTATTTCATTCATATTAAAATGGTTAGCCCAACATTGGAATTCCGAACGAGAAATCTGGCCCCGTCGCGAGAATCTGGCTCAGGATCCAGGAGGGGTTCCGATTCCATTGGAAAGGTGAAATTCGCTGGAATTCTGGGCTAAATCCTTCAATTTCAATCTAAAGAGATAGCGCTGCGGCAGTCCGGGTCCCAAACTTTGCCGGGAACAAGTATTCCCTTGTGAGTAAGTCGTTTCCCTGGAAAAGAAACTGAAGGGTCGTAAAAGCGCCTTTCAAGAACCATATGTTTTGTTTAAGCTAATGAAAACAAACATCTTAACATGGCCTCAGGGTGTAAGCATTTCAGCAAAGCCTTTGGATGGTGAGTTGCCTTCCTCTAGTGGTGGCGGCGATGGTCCCGTGTGGCAAGAGAGGGCAAGTCTCCTCAATCTCAGGCTTCGAAGCAGTCGACACTCGATTTTGTGAATCTGGCACGGCTTCCATAGCACCCCGAAAGAGCCCATGCTGAAGATCGGTGGCCAAAAGATCCCGATGACGACCAAGGTCTTGGTCGTCGGCGACGCGTGTCTGATCTCACTTGGACTTTGTCTGGCGATTTTGATCCGCCTACATGATTTCAGATCTGCCTGGCATTATCTGCGCCTTCCGGACATGCCCTTCCGGTTCGGGATTGTGCTGGTGACATGCGCAATTTCTCTCTACTACAACGATCTATACGCATCACGCGTGGTGAACAGGCGCAGCGAATTATTTGTTTATCTCTTCCAGGCTGTGGGAACCGCCTGGATCGTTCTTGCAATTCTGTATTACCTAATCCCGGACCATAGTCTCGGCCGTGGAATTGCCGTACTATCCGCCCCGGCAGTTTTGCTGTTCCTGTTGTGCTGGCGTCTGATCCTGCTGGAAGCGGATTTTCTTTTGCCGAGACAACAGCGCGTTCTTGTTGTTGGCACTGGTCCTTTGGGGGTGTCTTTGGTTCGTGAAATCCTCCACCGGCCGGAGCTCCATCTCAAGGTTGTAGGGTTTCTCGATGAGAACGCTGAAAATATCGGTAAACCATTGGTCAATCCCGGCATCATCGGTGCGGCCACAGATCTGGAAGAGATAACGGCCCGCGAAAAGATCGATCGCATCGTGCTTTCTCTCAAAGAGAGACGCGGTCAGACGCCAGTAAGAGAACTATTGCGCTTGAAGTTCGCTGGTGTAGAGGTCGAAGATGCGCACACCGTTAGCGAACAGATCGATGGAAGAATTCGTCTTGAGCATTTGTCGCCAAGCTGGATGATTCTCTCGGAAGGTTTTGGTAAGTCAGCACTCTTGGTTGCCGCGAAGCGCATGTTGGATGTCTTCGCTTCCCTATTTCTTCTGCTCATGGCCCTGCCAATTATGGGAATCGTGGCCCTTGCCATTTGGCTGGAATCGGGCAGTCCGATTCTCTTTCGGCAAGAACGCATCGGATTGGGCGGACGTCCGTTCCAAATCCTGAAGTTTCGCTCTATGAACAACGATGCCGAGGAGCATGGTCCGAAATGGGCGGCAGATGGCGATCATCGTGTCACCCTTGTGGGGCGCGTCATCCGCAAACTGCGCCTGGATGAGCTTCCGCAGGCAGTAAACGTTTTGCGCGGAGAGATGAGTTTTGTGGGGCCGCGTCCCGAGCGCGCAATCTTCTGCCGCATGCTCGAAGCTGAGACGCCATTTTATGCTTTGCGCTATTCGGTTCGTCCGGGAATTACAGGTTGGGCTCAGGTAAAATATCAATATGGGTCGAGCATCGAAGAGGCAAAGACGAAGCTCGAATACGATCTTTTCTACATCAAGCACCTTTCTCTGACGCTGGATCTCGCCATTCTCTTTGAAACAGCAAAGGTTGTTCTGTGGCAACGTGGCGCGAAATGAGGACGGCTCTAGGGAAATGCTGGTGGATAGTGAAGACCAATTCACTAAGCTCCTTGGATTTAGGAAGATGACGCTTCGGCGGGCGAAGGATGCTTTGTTGCTCTCAATTTGGGTAATGAGCTATCACGCGCTGATTCGGTCGTTCGCGGCATTGCAGCGAATCGAGCGGTTTCTGGCTGGTTTCAAGCGAGAGGGGGCCAAAGCATCGCGCCCTCTTTAATTTACCTGGCAGAACGGTTGAGATTCGAGAGATTTTCGATTCTCGACTGTTAGGCGGCCTTCCCGGGGCGTGGAGCCGAATTCATAATCCGGGAAACTCCTTTCCTGTGGTTTTAGTGATGACGCGCGAGTATCTTCTAAACATCTTCTTTTCAACAGTTACGGGAAGGACGCGTTTGGCTGAAGCATTGCTCTTCGTATTAGGTTATACGGAACGGAGGTAGCGCTTGTCTTCTCGGCATCTTCTTGGGGGAATGGTAGTTTCCCTCTTTCTTAGCCTCCCGCTCTCAGGGCTGCTAGCGGCGCCGTCTGGAATTCTTTCTCTGTCGAGTCAGCAATCGGCGCAGCCTGGCTCGAGTCCAGCCCCAGCTGTGGACAAGAATTCCAAAGACAAAAACGAGAAACCCTCCACGGACAAGAGCGCAAAGCCGGAATCTATGCCGCAATCGGCGCTGACTCCGGAACAGAGACTTACTTATATCATCGGAGTCGAAGACGAACTTCAGATTTCTGTGTGGCGCGAACCCGAACTCTCGACTGCGGTCGTCGTTCGTCCGGACGGAATGATCACTCTGCCGCTCATAAATGATGTGAAGGCGGTGGGACTGAAGACCGAAGAATTACAGAACGTTCTGATGGACAAGCTGAAGAGCTTTGTAAACGAACCGCAAGTCACGGTCATTGTCCGGGGAATTCGCAGCCGAAAAGTATACCTTGTCGGTGAAGTTGGGCATCAAGGAACCTTTCCTCTCAACGGAGACATGACCGCTCTGGAGTTGCTCGCCGCGGCCGGAGGAGTAGGACCTTTTGCAAAAGCCGATTCCATTTACATTCTCCGCGAACAGAACGGCAAAAAGATACGCATCCCTTTCCACTATAAGAAAGCGGTGGCGGGGAAAAGCGAAAACGTAACGCTTCAGCCCGGTGATCTGGTTGTGGTTCCTTAGTGTTGCCTCAGCCGAATTCTTCGAGGTGAGTGAGAACCATGCAGTACAGAAATCATCTTCCCGCAAATATCTGGCTCATTTTCTCCCTCCTTCTCGCTATTTCTTTAATCCCGAATTTCGGATTGGCCCAAGATGCAGGTCAGGACGCCGGAAAACAGCAGCCCCCCCCACAAGACGCCTCAAAGGAAGGGAATAAGAGCGCCGAGCCGGCAAGTCCATACGGATTGGCTTGGGCGGATTCGTATATCCGGCAAATTGGATCTTCCGGATTGCTGGCTGGAAACCGCGTAGGCATCGGCTGGGGGAGTTTATACATCCCTTCAGCCGCAGTCACAGGAATCGTGGACCAGTATGAGGGAACGAGCACCACGCCCGGCACAAGTTATGCATCCGCTGTTCTCCAGGGTACAGTGGTCTACGATCACAGGCTCGGCTCTAGCCGGATCGCTTTGCAATATCAGCCCAGCATGGCCATCTCCCAGGGGCAGGTTGTTGGGAATTTCTCAAATCAAAACACCAGTCTGGACTGGCTGATTTACACTCGTCCGCGATGGAACGTTAAATTGAGCAACAGTTTTCGATACTACTATACTCAGCAATCGTTTGGATTGTCGTACCTCGACGTGAACGCTGGCACTTCGGGCATCGCTACGAATAATTTCCTCGACGGCCCCAGTCGCTGGCTTTCAGACGACGTCACGCTGTCCATTTCCTACGCTTTGTCGCGGCGAGCTTCGTTGACAATCGCTCCGAGCTATGGTCTTTCGGAGTCGGGAACAGGTGTGAGTCTTGCTCGTGGAGCTTCTTATGGCGGAAGTGTGAGTTGGAATTACCGCACCAGTGAGCGACAAACCATCGGAGTGCAATATAACGGCCAGCTTCTCCATTTGGCGGGGTTGGGAACTTCCCCTTTTCCAACGGGCGCACCCACGGACACGGTTTTTCACACAATTGCCCTGACCGCGGGTCGCCAGTTGAGCGCGACCCTGTTCGCGAGAGGTTCATTGGGCGCTACAACTTTCAGTTTCGGTCAAAACACAAGACAATGGTCTGTTTACGGAGCGCTTGGCCTAGTAAAGCAGATTGGGCGTTCTTCCGTCGGCCTCAACTACTCTCGCGGCGACACGCTCTCCAATGGATTGATTGCGAATCGATACGCTGATCGAGTCGACCTTACCTACCAAAGCCGCGTAACCGCGCGGATTAACTGGACAGCCGGAAGCGGATATCTGCGACAGGTCGAATCGGGAGGATTTTCCGGATGGTATGCTACCTCCGGTGTGCAATTTCTGCTGGCGCCCCGAGCCGGTCTTTTCGCCACTTTTGATTATTACCGTAAGAATCAATCAGCCAATTCCAACAATCTCTTCAGCGGCAACCGAAATATATATTCGTTCGGAATTCGCTGGCAGCCCGGTCGAGTGGTGGCACACTGAAGAGCTTCCGCGCCAACTATAGGGATTCGGTTCGTCCCTATAATCTGGTAGTGACCTACCCTAAAACGGCCTGCGCTTGTAAGCCTACTCTTTGCCTATCCTCAAGATTAACGCCAGACGGAACATACAGAGATATATGGGAAATGAGTTTCCCTTAGCCGCTACCCGACGGTGAGTCCACGATTTAACGCACGGGGAGCCATTCTCTAACTACTTGAAAATGGGAACTTTAGTTTTCCACCGCGCTCAAATCGTCCCTTGGCTCTCTGGAATGTTGCTTGCTGGTAAGGTGGCGTCGGAAATTTTTTGACTAAGCGATGATCGAACTGGAGGCAGATCTTTGAGCGAGCAACCGATTTTCCCCGCCTCAGGTGATGCGGGGATTAACGTGCAGATTCGAGAGTACTTAGATCTGGCCCGCCGCCGGAAATTGTGGATCATCCTGATTACGTTGGGAATCTCAATCTGTATTGCAGTGGTTGCCTTGCGCCTACCTAGCGTCTATAGGGCAGAAACGGTCATTCTGGTCGATCCCCAGAAGGTGCCCGACAGCGTCGTCCCGACAAGCGTGAGCGGAACCGTAGCCGACCGGCTCTCGACGATTCGCCAGGAAGTCATGTCTCCCACACAACTTGGGCTGCTGACTAAGGAAATGAACCTGTATCCCGAGTTGCGGGAAAAAGTGTCCGAACAGCAGCTCGTTGCCCGGATGCAGAAGTCGACGACCATTGAAGTAGTCGATTCCGGAGGACAGCGGCTTAGCGCCTTTCGCATCGCGTTCACGGACACCGATCAGAATCAAGTGGCGCGGGTTGCCAACCGGCTTGCCTCGTTGTTTATTGAACGGAACCTCAAAGCGCGCCAGTCGCATTTCAATGGGACGTCTCAATTTCTCGAAACCGAGTTGCAGGAAACGAAGCGCCAACTCGAAGAAAAAGAGCACCTTCTTCAGGACGTCAAAAGCCGGTACATCATGGATCTGCCGGAGTCCAAGCAGTATCACCTGGAAGCCATGAACACCCTAAGGGACCAGTTGAGAAATAGCCAGGATCAGGTGAATCGCGATCGTCAGAGCAAGGTATACATCCAATCCATGGCCGGAATGGCGACGCAGACTATCGATCTCGATCAGCAGGCGAACGCCTCCAAGTCTCCCTACCAAGCGCAAGTACAGAAATTGGAGATGCAGCTAAAGGATATGCAGGTTCGTTACGGGCCAAACTATCCGGATGTTCGCAAATTACGGAATGAAGTCAATCAATTAAAAGCCAAGGCAGAGTCCGAGAAAACCGGGGCCGACGCGCCGGACCCGCAATTGAGCACCCCAACGCACCAAACTCGCAATCCAGTCGTGGAAGCCGAAGTGAACAAACTCGATCAGGACATTGAAGATCAAAGCAAAGTCCAGGCCGAACTTGAGAAGCAAATTCAATACCATGTTGGCAAGCTGCAGCAGGTCCCGGTGTTCGAACAGCAGATCGCCGGGTTGATGCGTGATTACGACTCCCTGCGCAACCACTATAACCAACTCCAGGCCAAGAAGCTGGATGCGGTGATGGCAGGAGAGCTGGAAACGCATCAAGCGGGGGAGCGTTTCGAAGTCCTGGACCCGGCCGTCCCGCCAGATGGGCCTGCGGGGCCAAAGCGTGGAATGATGATTGTCGGCGGACTGTTTTTCGGATTGCTCTGTGGAGTTGGCGTGGCTTTCCTCGTTGAGGTCAGCGACGAATCCGTGAGACACGAGAGGGAAGCAGCGCAAATCTTCGGTAAGCCCGTGCTCGGAGGCATCCCAAAGATCACCAGCGATAAGGAGCACGCCTGGGCCCTTTGGCGGATCGCCAGCTTGACGGCTGGCACTGCCGTCGCCGCCGTCGCATTCGGCATGGTAATTTCTCGTTTCGTATCATAACGGCAAATGTACACCACCTTCTATAATCTTCGCGAAGAGCCTTTTCGGCTCACCTCGGACCCCAGGTTCTTTCACCTTGCGGAACCGCATGCGGCCGCGCTGGCTACGCTGGTCGAAGCAGTCATGCGCCGCAAGGGCTTCGTCTTGATGACCGGACCCATCGGGACGGGCAAGACCACTGTTGTTCACACGGCCCTTCAAATCCTCACAGAGAGGGCCGCGACCAATCACCCTATCTCTTCGGCGTTTATTCTTAACCCGACTCTCAGCCGCGAGGAATTCCTAGAAATGCTCCTCTCGGAATTTGAGATTCCCTGCACTTCGGCGAGTAAGCCAGCGCGTTTGGCTGCTCTCCAGCGGATGCTCCTGGAGACACAGAGAAAAGGCGGCACTTCGCTCTTACTGGTGGACGAGGCGCATCTGCTCACCCCCGAACTTCTGGAAGAGATTCGCCTGCTGAGCAACGCGGACACTTACCAGGAAAAACTGTTGCAGATCGTTTTGTGCGGGCAGCCGGAACTTCTGGCGCTGCTCCGGAAGCCCGAATTACGCGCCCTCCGGCAGCGAGTCGCGAGCAGTTGCTCCCTGCGGCCGCTGAGCTTGCCCGAAGTGCGGGCCTACATTGCCGAACGGCTGCATTCCGCAGGCTTTCGCGGGACGGCTTCTCCATTTCCCACCCACGTGCTCGAAGAGATTGTAAGGCTCACCGAGGGTGTTCCACGACTCGTGAACTTGCTTTGCGATGCATGCCTGACCATAGGCTGCAAGGCACGTAGACCGGTCATCGATCGGGTCATCGTAGAAGAGGCAGCATCTGAGCTTGGATTGAACCAAACTCTCATCGAGCCGGAAATTCAGCTAAAGGGTGCCGTTTCCTCAAACGGGAATGGCGGGAAAGAAGTGGCAGGGGATGCCGTCATCGGGTCAGCGCTTGACTTGCTGATCCACGCCATGAAGAAGCGCCGCGCTCTCGCGCCTGAAGTAAATGAAGCTCGTCCCGACATGAGCATCAAGGAACAAGTCGCCGTGGCGGTGACGGCTGCGCACGAAAAAGATCCTGGGGGCGACAAGGTTATCGAATCGGCAGTCGATGTTTTGGTCCAGGCCATGAAGCTGCGCCGTACTTCCACGATGGAGCTATAGATGAGCAAGTTCTTCAATGAAACGCAGAAGGCACATCAGTGGGCGCAGCAGAAACTTGAGAACCAGGACATGGACGTCAAGGAGATGCTTGAGTCCCTCAAGCAGGCGCCGGCTTCCAACGCCCAATTGGTGGACTCGCGTCTCGGCCAGTGCCGCCAGGTTCAAGTAGGAAATGGGAACGGCGTGCGTCTGGTCCTCCATCAGGGCGAAGCATCGAAGGCCGCCTTGGAAGCTTACCGGGGTCTGCGCACAAGGCTCATGCGCTCCCAGGCAAAGGCCGGTCTTAAATCCATCGCTATCACCAGTTCGCTGCCGGGCGAAGGCAAGACTTTGACAACCATGAATCTGGGCTTGTGCTACGCGCAGCTTCCTCAGCAGCGCGTGCTGGTCATTGACGCCGATCTGCGAACCTGCGGCCTCACTTCGATGCTTGACCATCCGAGCACCCCTGGGTTGGCGGAGGTTCTAGCGGGCGAGGTCACTCCGGACGAAGCGATCGTGGCCACCAATCAAAAGAACCTATTTGTGTTGCCTGCCGGGAATGTTTCGTCATCCCCGCCGGAACTTTTCACCGGCTCGCGCTGGCAGGAATTTCTGGCGCATTGCAGCGAAATGTTCAAACTCGTTCTCATCGATACCCCGCCAATTCTCCCACTGGCCGATTTCGAATTGATCAGCGTGGCCTGTGACGGTGTTTTGATGGTTGTGCGCGCGCACCATGGGCAGCGGGAAACATTGCAGAAAACTGCGGGAGCGGTCGACCCAAAGAAATTGCTCGGCTTGGTGTTTAATGCCACGGATGTCAGCAGGAAGGACTACTACGGGTATGGGTATGGTTCCGGCAAGAGCTGAGGCAAGTTCTCGGATCGGCCCCCGGTTGTTCCACATTCATTGTGGATTCTCTCCAATACGGCGTCAGCCGGATTGGGCTGTTTGAGGCAATGCGATGTATCCAAACTTAAAACTGCAACTCTTTCGCAGCGCGGTCCGGCAGAACTTCCTGGCTCGTGAGCTGGGTATGGACGAAAGCATCTTGAGCAAAATCATTCATGGCTACCGCGAGCCCTCGGTCGAACAGCGGCAGAAGCTCTCGGGCTATCTCGGAGTGGAAGAGTCGTGGTTGTTTGAAAAGTACGAGAATGTCTCGCCCGTGCGCGCGGCGGGCAATCACAACTCCACTCACGGAATGAAAGATGAGATCACTTAGCGTCCAGGCCGTGAACGCCGCGATCCCTGCTCCTCCGGCTTCTTCCGCGCCGGTGGTGGTGCGCGCGTTTAAGAGTCAGGATGCGGAGCGCTGGGATCGCTTCGTTTTGCAGCATCCCGCGGGAACTTTCTTCCACCAGATGGCATGGAAGCGGGTGCTGGAGAGAACCCTCGATCACCAGCCCAATTATGTTTACGGAGAGCGCGACGGGCGGATCGTCGCGGTCGCCCCTGTCTTCATGGTTTCGAACTGGATGGTGGGCCGGTGCATGGTCTCTTCTCCGCTGGCTTCGTATGGCGGGATTTGCGCCGAGGATTCTGAGTCTGAACAAACCCTGCTTGAATTCATCAAACGGCAGGCGCAAGAGCAGCAGGTGGACTATTTGGAATTGCGCAATCCGGTCGGCGGGACGTTGCCGGGATTTGTCCCCAATCCGCGCTATTCCAGTTTTTCCATGGCCCTCTCGAAAGACCCAGAAGCCGTATTGAAGGGACTTCCCAAAGATATCCGTTACATGATTCGCAAGGCGGAAAAGGCGGACTTGCACGTGCGGCGCGGTCCGGAGCTTTTGCACGAATTCTACCGGCTCTTTGCGATCAACATGCGCCGTCTCGGCACGCCGGTATTTCCGCGGACTCTTTTCGTGAATCTTATCGAAGAGTTCGGCAAGCAGATCGATGTGCTGGTTGTGTATGCGGGCGCGGAACCCGTGGCAAGTGCGGTGTCCTTTCTCTTTCGGGACACCATGCATCCCTACTACATCGGCGGTCTGCCGCTGGCGCGCACGCTGGCCGCCAACAATTTCCTGTGGTGGGAGCTTATTAAGTTTGCCGCGCTATCCGGCATGAACACCTTTGATTTCGGTCGCAGCAAGAAAGGCACCGGGGCATACGCCTTCAAGAAGAAGTGGAATCCCAGGATCACGGACCTGGACTACCAGGTATTTCTGGTCAAACGCAAGACCGCTCCAAACTTTTCTCCTGCCAACCCCAAATTTGAAGTCGCGACTCAAGTCTGGAGCCGCCTGCCATTGTGGCTGACGAACAGACTGGGCCCGCGGGTCGTGCGTTGGATTCCGTAGCCGGCCCGGGCAGCGACTGGTGCGGATTCTCTAGAGATGCAGACCCAAACTGAAATGGAACCCAACATCGCTTCGCATACTGTCCTCACCGTTCCGGCGCCTAACGGTAGCGATCGTCTGCGTGTTCTGCATGTCGTCAGCTACATGGGTCGCGGCGGTGCAGAGATGGGCATCCTGAAACTTATTGCCGGTCTCGGCGACGAGTTTGAGCACCGGATCTGCACAACCCGCGGTTTCGACGCGGATTTTGTGCGATTGTCTTTTTCTGAGGAGAAGATGTATGTTGCGGGAAACTCCGACCTCAAGTTGCAATTCCCGCTTTTCCGGCTGGCTCGCATCATGCGCCTGTACCGTCCGCACATCGTACACACGCGCAACTGGGGAGCGATCGAAGCCGTGGTGGCGGCCAAACTGGCGGGCGTTCCTGCGATCATTCATAGCGAGCACGGATATGAAATCGACATGTTCGCAGGCTTGCCGATGCGCCGCCGCCTTTTTCGTCGCGCGGCCTACGCCATGACGGATGCGATTTTCGCCGTCACTCGAGAACTGCGTGATTTTCACGCGCGCCAGGCGTGGATTCGCCCTGAGCATATGGGGGTGATGTACAACGGCGTGGATACCCAGCGCTTTGCGCCCTGCAAGGAGACACGGTTCGCCATACGTAAGGAATTGGGTCTACCTGCAGAGTCTTTTGTGGTTGGCACTGTGGGGAGATTGGTGCCGATTAAGGATCACCATACGCTGTTGAAAGCGGCTGCAATGCTCTCCGGAAGCGGGATTGATGTGCGTGTTCTTCTGGTTGGCTCCGGACCCGAGCGCGAGAGACTTCAGAGCAGAACTACGGACTCTCTTGAAGGCCGAGTCTGTTTTGCGGGCGATTCCAGCCGTGTCCCCGAGATGCTGAACGCCATGGACGTTTTCGTCCTGCCCTCGCTCGGGGAGGGGATGTCCAATACTTTGCTGGAGGCCATGGCCACTGGCTTGCCAGTCCTTGCGACAAATGTTGGCGGCAATCCAGAAATCATAGAAGACAACGTCAGCGGCTGTTTGTTTACGCCGGGAGACGCTGCCTGGCTCGGGGACAGGCTGAAACTCCTGGCGCGGGATCCGGCGGTCATTCACCAGTTGGGCACTGCCGCTCGTAACCGTGCTATGGAGTCCTTCAGCTTGAGCCGCATGCTGGAGAATTATCGCAGCTTTTATCTTGATCTCACTGCACGCCGCCGGATCGCGGCCGCAAGGACAGAAACCGCGCATGTGCGGAATTAGCGGCATCTTCGAATTTGAGCGCCGCGAGGCGTTTCCGGAGGAAGTCGTCCACCGGATGAACGAGACCATCGTCCATCGCGGTCCGGACGACGAGGGAATCTATTGCGGCGAAGGCATCGGCTTCGGGTTCCGCAGACTCAGCATTATCGACCTGGCTGGCGGCCATCAACCTATCTCCAACGAGGATGGCCGGCTCTGGGTCATGTTGAACGGCGAGATTTACAACTACCCTGAACTGCGGCATGAACTGGAGAATCGCGGCCATCACTTTGCAACACGGTCCGATACCGAGACGATCGTTCACTTGTACGAAGAATACGGCGAGGGCTGCTTCCGAAGGCTCCGGGGAATGTTTGCTATCGCTCTCTGGGACTCGCAAGAGCGAAAGCTCATGCTCGCGAGGGACCGCGTTGGCAAGAAACCTCTTTTCTACGCCGCGGACTCAAAACGCATCATTTTTGGCTCCGAGCTGAAAGTATTGCTCGCCGCTGACGGAATGCCCCGCGAAATCGACCGGGAAGCGTTGTGCGACTACTTTTCGTGCGGCTATATTCCAGCGCCCAAAACCATTTACCGGGCAGCGCGCAAAGTCCGGCCAGGGCACTATCTGGTCGCTTCGAATGGCAACGTTCGCGAAACGTGCTATTGGGATCTCTCCTTTGCCGAGGTGGAAGACCGCACCGAAGAGGAGTGGTGCGAGCTACTGCGCCACGAATTGTGTGAGGCAACCCGCGTGCGCCTGATGAGCGACGTGCCGCTGGGCGCTTTCTTGAGCGGCGGCATCGATTCTTCCGCGGTTGTCGGCACCATGAGCCGCCTCATGAAGCGGCCGGTCACGACCTGCTCGATCGGTTTCGAAGAAAAAGAATTCGACGAGGCTGGATACGCACGGAATGTCGCCAATCTATTTCACTCGGAACATCATGAAGAGACCGTCCGGCCCAGCGCTCTGGAGATCATGGACAAGCTGGTCTGGCACTACGACGAGCCCTTCGCCGACTCCTCAGCCATTCCAACCTATTACGTTTCCAGGGTGGCGCGGCGCCATGTGACGGTTGCTCTTGGCGGCGATGGAGGTGATGAAAATCTCGCCGGTTATCGCCGCTACATGCTGGACTATTACGAAAACCGTCTGCGCAGCAAAGTGCCGCAATTTGTGAGGTCAGCACTGTTCGGTCCTCTCGGCAGATGGTATCCCGCGCTTGCCTGGGCCCCCCGCTTCGTCCGCGGCAAGGCCACGTTTCAGAGTCTCTCTCGCACGCCGCTGGAAGGTTATTTCAATTCGATTTCTTATTTTCGTCCCGACGAAAAGCAGCGGCTGTTTACGTCGGAGTTCCAGAAGAGTCTCGGCGGTTATGACACCATCGACGTTTTTCGCGAACACTACAACCGCGCCGACACCGACGACCCCCTCTCAAAAATCCAGTATCTTGACATCAAGACCTACCTGACGGACGACATCCTGGCGAAAGTGGATCGCGCCAGCATGGCCGTATCGCTGGAGGTTCGCGCTCCGCTGCTCGATCACCAGTTGATGGAAAAAGTCGCTCGCATTCCCTCGTCGTTGAAGCTGAGTGGCCGCTCCGGCAAATATATATTTAAGAAGGCCATGGCTCCGATGCTGCCGGACGAAATCCTTCACCGGCGGAAGCAGGGATTCGCCATTCCGCTGGGACAGTGGTTCCGCCAGGAACTCAAGGAAATGACGGAAAAAACGCTCTTGGATTCGAACGATGGGATCCTGGAGCCCGCTTTTCTTCGAAAAATTTGGAATCAGCACCAGCGGGGACACTATGACCGGTCAGCGCACCTTTGGTCGGTCTTGATGTTCCGCAAATGGAAAGAAACTTTTGCAGCCTGAAGACACCAAATGAGCGGCATTTGTGGAATCTGCGAACCGGGCCGGACACTCAGTCCGGCGGGCATCGAAGCCATGCTCGCCGCCTTTGTGTTGCCTGAAGAATCCGCTCAGCAAGCGCCGGGCGCCGATTCCGTTTCCCTCGCCGTGGCCAGCCGCTGGTACTTCCAGCAAGTGGCCGATATTCCCGGGGTTCGCATCGCTGCGGACGCGGAGCTCCTCAATCGTGCTGAACTCACAAACCATTTGAAAAGCGGAAATTTCGACGCTGCCCGCCTTACCTCCGCTGAATTGCTCGCGCGTCTCTATCGTGAGCATGGAGTTTCGTTCGTCGAGCTGTTAGACGGTGTTTTCTCTTTCGCCATTTGGGATGAAGAGAACCGCCGTCTGATGCTGGCGATTGATCGCCTCGGGGTCAACAGTCTGTATTGGCGCAAGGAAGGAGATCGCATCCTTTTTGCTTCGCGGGCGGGAGCCATTCGCAGCGCCCAGGAAGCGCCCGCGGCTGTCAATCCGGCTGCGCTGGTGCAGTACATGCTATTCAGCGCCGTCCCCGCGCCGATGGCGATTTATCATGGCATCGAGAAGCTTCGCCCTGGATTTTACCTCATCTATGAAGCCGGCCAGATTCGCCAGACTCGCTATTGGGACCTCCAGTATCGTGAAAGTGACAATCGTAGCGTCGCTCACTGGGCGCATGAAGTCCGCGAAGGGATGCGCTCCGCCGTCCATCATCATCTGACGGATCTCGCTCCGCAAAAGACCGGAGCCTACTTAAGTGGCGGAACCGACAGCAGCAGCGTTGTTGCTTTCATGAACGAGTGCCACTCTCCCGTCAACACCTACTCGATTTTTTTCGCCGAGGCCGTTTACAGCGAAATTGGCTTTGCTCGCACTTCGGCAGAGCATTTCCACGCCAATCATCACGAGCTTAGCCTTACTTCCCGTGACGCGTACGACGCTATTCCGAAGATCATGGAGTATTACGACGAGCCTTTCGCGAACTCTTCCGCCATTGGTGCCTACCACTGCGCCCGCATGGCGCGGGAATCCGGCGTGACTACGTTGCTCGCGGGCGATGGCGGCGACGAACTATTCGCCGGCAACGAACGGTACGCGACCGACAAACGCTTCGCGCTATATCAGCATGCTCCGGCATGGCTCCGTAAGGGATTCATCGAGCCGCTCGCTGCGCTGCTTCCGCAAAATGAGAGCCGTCTCAGTTTGCCACGGCGCTACGTCCGGCGAGCCAATATTCCGCTTCCGCGTCGTATTTTTTCTTATCATCTATTGTTGAGTACTCCACCGGAAGAAATGTTCGAGCCGGGTTTGCTGGAGAGCGTGCCGCCGGAGACCTGGCTGAATGTTCCCGAGGGACACTTTGGCTCCGCCGCGGCCGACAATGATTTGAACCGCCTGTTGTATCTCGACGTCAAGATGACTCTGGCCGACAACGACTTGCGCAAGGTGCTTGGCACCGCTGAGATGGCCGGTGTGCGCGCGCGCTTTCCCCTGCTTGATTACAGGCTCGCTGAACTTTCCGGTCGTCTCCCTGCAGCCTTGAAGATGCGGGGCTTTGAAAAGCGCTTTATCTTCAAAGAAGCCATGAAAACAATCCTTCCGCACAATATCCTCTACAAGAAAAAACACGGCTTCGGTGTGCCTGTTGCGCTCTGGTTTCTGCAGGATCCCCGGCTGGAAGCGCTCGTCTCTGAAGTTCTAACGGATCCGCGCACCCGGCAGCGCGGTTACTTCCGCCCTTCGTTTCTGGACCATTTGCTGAAGCTACACCGCGGGAAAGACGCGCATTTCTACGGCGAGATTCTCTGGTATCTCATTGCTCTTGAACTCTGGCATCGGCAACACCTCGAACGGTCCCTGGAGAGAGTCTGTGCAGACTGAGCGCACTTCAACAGGCGAGCTGCCTGCTCTTCGGCCTGAGAGCCGGCATTGGGTGGGAGCCTCCATCCCGCAGAAGCCGCTGCTCAATTGGCGCGAACTCGCCATCAAGAGCATGCATTACTCTGGAGCCCTGCATCTCGCCCGCCACGTTTCCAAGTCCCATGAAATTCGGCCGGACTCCTCGCTCCCGTTTCCACGCTTCCAGCGCGTCAAGACTCCCAAGTTTGCGATCCTCTGTTATCACGGAATTGGCGAGTCCGGAAATCCCCTTGCTGATGCCCCCACCCGCGAACTCTTCGAGAGGCAAATGCGTTTCTTGCGCGAAAATTATCGCGTCGTTTCCCTCCAGGAAGCGTGCCGCGAGTTGCGCGGCGGCGCAAAATCCGAGCCCGGAGTCGTTATTACTTTTGACGACGGCTATCGCAGCGCCTACACCGTCGCTTTTCCGATTTTGCAAGAGTATCGCTTGCCCGCTACTGTTTATTTAACTCTCGAATCCGTTGAAACAGGCCAGGTTGCCTGGTACGACCGCGTTTTCCTGGCCATGGCTTTGGCTCCCAGCGGCGAACTTCATCTGGACCTCCAGGGCCCCTGCTGTTTCCGTTTGGATTCTCTTGAGGATCGCTTGCGCGCGGCCCTCGAGGTCGTTGCCCTCTTGCGCACACTTCCCAATTCACAGCGGCGCCGCTGCTGCGCCTTGCTGGAGAATGAAATCAGTCTGCCTCAAGATGTGCTCTCTGGGCGCGTTTTGACCTGGGAGCAGATTCACGCCATGCAGCAAGCGGAAATTGCATTCGGCTCGCACACCCTCACTCATCCGGTGGTAAGCCAGTTGGCCCCTCAGGAATTGGAGCAGGAGCTCGGGGCTTCCAAAGCTCTTCTTGAGAGAAAACTGGGCGTCCCCGTTCTGGATTTTGCGTTTCCCTTTGGCAAGGCTTCGGATTGCGGTTCGGCGGCCCTCAGTGTGCTGGCGCGCTGCGGATATCACTCCGCCGCAACCACTGTTCCAGGCGTGAATACTCCCCAGGTCAATCCTTTCGAGCTGCGCCGCTTGCAGGTCGGATTCGAAAGTTCACTCGCTCGTTTTGCCTTCGACCTCGGCCGCGCATTTCTGCGCTCCGAGGAGCTCCATGCGTTGAATGTGCCTTTTGCTGGTCCTCGCGGTAGTCAAGAAATTTCGATTCCGTCTGGGATCGGCGCCACATTGGGGCATCCCCATGCGTGACCTGATTCTGTTCCTTATCATCGCGGCGTCCATCCCGATCAGCTTTTTTCGGCCGTACTTCGGGATTCTGGTGTGGACCTGGGTCACTTTCTTTAACCCCCATCGCTACACCTGGGGCTTCATGTATAACTTTCCCGTCGCGGCGGTCATTGCCGTACCCACATTGGCCGGCTGTCTATTCACTTCCAGCATCAACAAAAAATTTCTGAAGTGGGAGACGCTCTTGCTTGCCGGCCTGTGGATATGGTTTTGCGTTACCTTTCTCCATGCCATGCAGGTTCCGCTCTTTGAGGGCCACATACTCGACGCAGAGCACGAGTGGGTGCGCGTGAGCAAGGTTCTGCTCATCACCTTGGCCATGATTCTGCTTGTCACTTCACAGAAGAAGTTCAGGAATCTCGTTATCGTTACCGCCATGAGTTTCGGGCTCCTGGCAATTAAGGGCGCCATTTTTGGAATTCGAACTGGCGGCGAGTCCCGTGTCTGGGGTCCGCCGGACTCTTTCATCGCCGACAATAACGCTTTTGGCCTGGCCGTAAACATGTCTCTGCCCATGCTCTTTTTCCTGGCCCGCGAAGAACAAAAACGCGCCTATCGCTGGTTGTACTATCTGGCTTTTGCTTGCGGCGTCCTTTCCGTCGTCTTGACTTATTCCCGTGGCGGTCTCTTAGGCCTGGCCGCCGTGCTGCTTGCCCTCACTGTCCAGTCACGTTACAAGATCTTGAGCGGTTTTCTGGCGGCCTTCGCGGTTTTTGCCGTCCTGACGTTTGCCTCGCCACAGTGGATGGAACGAATGGGAGGCCTGGTTCACGGCGAAGTGGACTTTTCCGGCAAGCAACGGCTGGTGGCTTGGGCGACTTCCTGGAATTTCGCTTTGGATTATCCGATTACCGGTGGTTCTTTCAATGCTCTCCCAAACGTCGCGTTGTTTCAACGCTACCAACCTGAACCTCTTCCCCTCGGTTTCCTGTCCACGGCTCCCCACAGCATTTATTTTCAGACCCTGGAAGAGCAGGGGTTTGTGGGCCTGGGCCTCTATTTGCTTCTCGTTGGCAGTTGCTGGGTAAGTTTGGCCAGCTTGCGGCGAAAAGCCCGGAGGGCGCTCTCCACTCAATGGATCGTTTCCTACGCGCAGATGATACAGATTTCTCTTCTCGGTTTTCTGGTGAGCGGCGCATTTTTGGGTCTGGCGAATTTCGACCTTTTCTATCAGCTCGTTGCTATGGTCATCATTCTCAAGATTCTCTGCCGTTCCGAAGCTCCGGTAACCGCTCCCGTTCCTGCGGCGGATTCGGAGCCCATTGACGTGGCGGAGGAGTCGCTTGTCACTCGTGAAGCTTAATCAACGGCGCGACGGCGGTGCGCAATCGCGGGATTTCGGGAGGCGCGGAAACAGAATGTCAGAAATGTTGATTCGAACCTTCAAAAGTGTTTCGCGGGCTTTGGCTAGGGCCGTTGCCATGTTGGTTTTCTCCTTCGTGTCTTCGGGGACCATCCACGCCCAAACTTGGTCTTGGACTTACGAATTGATTGACTTGCCCGCGAAATTTCCTTCTCTGGCCGCGGACTCCAATTCGAATCTGCACATCAGCTACGCCGACAGCGCTGGCGCTCTCAAGTACGGATTTCGGCCCGCCGGATCGGCTAAGTGGTTCTTCATGGTGCTCGATAAGCAGCTCGGCGCCTTCACCACGAGGCTGACGCTCGATTCGAGCAATAACCCCCACATCTGCTACACCCCCGGAGCGATCAAATATGCGCGTTTTGACGGCAAGCAGTGGCAGACCATCCAGATCGCCAAGGACAGCGGTGATATCGGATATACCTGCTCGATAGCAATCGCTAAGGACGGTACGCCTCATCTGAGCTGGTACCAATTGTCCGGTCCAACGCCGAACTACCTGCACTTGCGCTATGCCGTTCTGAAAGACAATGCCTGGCTGGCCCGTACCCTCGATTTTGACAATGAGACCGGCAAGTGGAATTCGATGGTCCTCGATGCCCATGGCAATCCGCTGATCTCCTACAGCGCCTGGTACAACGGCGAATTGCGCCTCGCTCATTGGAACGGCCAGAAGTGGGAGTTTGACACTGCGGACTCCCGCGCGCGAAGCCATGGAGAATACAACATCGGCGAGGGTAACTCTCTGATTCTGGATGCCGAGGGAAAGCCGCACGTCAGCTTCTACAGCGAAAAGGCGCTGAAGTACGCCCGCCTCGTGGGTCAGGACTGGAAAGTGGAAACCGTGGACCAGTTCACCTGGCTTGGTGGTTGGGCGCATTTCCGAAGTGCGATCGCCCTCGATAAGCAGGCGAGACCACACATCTGCTATGAAGACGCCGGCCTGCTGAAGCATGCTTATTGGGATGGGAAGCAATGGCGCGTTCAGGTTGTCGCGCGAAACGGCATGGAGTCCCTCCGCTACGCCACTATGGCCATCGACAAGGACGACAAGATCTATGTCGCTTTTCGAGATCCAGACGACAACACGCTGAAATTGGCCACCGGCCATCCGTCGCCTGAGCAACAGACTTCGGTATCAAAGACCGCGGACAAGCAGCCGGCGCCTCAGCCGCAATAAGAAACGTGGGCTTGCCAGCAGCCATCTTCGCTTCCCTCTTTTGGGTCTGTCTCGGAATGCTCGTCTACGTGTATGTGGGATACCCGCTTCTGCTAACGCTTTTGGCTCGGTTCTCGGAATCGGCCCTTCCAGACTGCAAACTACCCGCGCCTTCGGTCACGCTCCTCATTTCGGCGTTCAATGAGAGTCAGGTCATTGCCGCGAAGGTGGAAAATGCGCTCGCGCTCGAATATCCGCGCGATCGGCTCGAAATCATGGTGATCTCGGATGCTTCCGATGACGGCACCGACGAAATCGTTCAGCACTTTTCGTCCGGAGGAGTGCGCCTGCTCCGCCAGGAGCCTCGCATGGGCAAGACTGCCGGGCTCAACCTCGGGGTCACGGAAGCTCGCGGCGAAATCTTGGTCTTTTCTGACGCCAACGCGATGTACCAGCCGGACGCCCTTCGTATGCTCGTGCGTCATTTTTCGAACCCCAAGGTTGGCTATGCCGTCGGAAATGCTCGCTACTACGAGAAGGGCATAGAATCGTCCTCCGCGCAATCCGAGGGACTGTACTGGAAACTTGAAACTTACCTGAAGAAAAAGGAATCCATGTTTGGCTCCGTGGTTGGGGGAGATGGGGCCATATATGCCATCCGCCGCGGGCTTTATTCGCCGCTGCTGCCGACCGATATCAATGATTTCTTGAATCCGCTCCAGATCGTCACGCGGCGTTATTCCGGAGTGTTTGAACCCGCAGCCGTTTGCTACGAGGAAGCTGCCCAGAATTTCAGTCAGGAATATCGCCGCAAGGTTCGTATCATCAGCAGAAGCTTAAATGCCCTTTCTCGCGTTCCCGAAGTGCTGAATCCTCTGCAGAACCCGCGGCATTGGTTCATGCTCATCTCGCATAAGGTGCTACGTTGGTTCGCCCCCGTGTTTATGATCCTCTTGTTTGCTGCGAGCCTCGCCTTGTGGCCCTTTCAGCTCTATCGGGTTGCGGCATTGTCGCAAGCGGCGTTCTACGGCATGGCTCTGGTGGGCTGGCGCTGGCAATCCGGGCATGGGCCGGGAAAGATCTTTTCCCTGTGTTTTTACTTCTGCCTGGTCAATCTGGCATCTTTGCTGGGCTGTTTGAAATGCATACGTGGCGACCTTGTGGGCCAGTGGGCGCCACCTCGCCACAATGCGCAGAACCAGGTTTAGACGGATCGATGCCAATTCTACGAAAAACGTTTTTTAGGTTTTACGACTTGATGGCGGCCGTCTTGGCGCCTGGCCTGCGCAATGCCCAGTTCGCCTACTTCGAACTTCTTAACGCCAGCCTCTCTTCCCATACGCGTTGGCTGGATATCGGATGCGGACGGAGGTTGTTTCCCGATTGGATGCCGCGGGCGGAGGAAGAAGAGGCGGCCCTGAAGGCCCGGCTGAGCACTACTTTTGGCATAGACGCCGATGTCGCCAGCCTGCGGGACAATCACTTCGTCCAGCACCGCTTCGTCGGTGACTGCTGCTCGCTTCCTTTTGCTGACTCTTCCTTCGATCTCTTGACCGCCAACATGGTGGTTGAGCACGTCGCTCACCCCAGGGCCTTGCTCTCGGAGGTGCGCCGGATTCTCAAGCCAAACGGAATCTTTCTTTTTCACACACCGAACGCGCTGAGCTATGCCACTTTGATGGCGCGCATGGTTCCGGAAGCGCTCAAGGTCTGGTTGATCGGTTTTTTGGAAAGCCGCAAAGCGGAAGACGTGTTTCCGACCTTTTATCGCATGAATGTTCCCTGGCGAATTCTTGACCTGTCTCAGATCGCGGGATTAAATGTGGTTGAATTGCATCGTGTTGAGTCGTCCGCCCAATCGATTATGCTGGGGCCGGTGGTCTTATTCGAACTGCTCTGGATTCGTCTCCTTCGGTTCTCTTTTTTACGGAACCTTCGGAGCAATCTCGTCGTGGTCCTGCAGAAGAGCGCTTAAACGCGGGTGACGAGATTTGATGCGAGAATTTCTTGCCGGCGAGTCCGAAACTCCGCTGGCGACCCCGTTTCAGGATTCGTCTCTGGCCAAACATATGTCGTATCGTGTCCTTCATGTGCTCGATCACTCTTGGCCCGTGCATACGGGTTATAGCATCCGCAGCCTTCATCTCATCGCCGCGCAGTACCGGCTCGGTCTCCGTCCGCAGGCCCTGACAGGTCCGCTCCAGTACGCTGATGATCCGAACGCCTCGGAAACCATCGTGGAAAATATCACCTACCGCAGGACACCGTTTCGCGGCAAGTTTTCCGAATGGGCCATTTCGCGGCGCCAGCCTGTCTTGCGCGAAGCCGCGATTGTCCGGCTCATCCGAAACAGGATTCTCGAGCTGCTGGAGAAGGAACCCATCGACTTGATTCACGCGCATTCCCCTGCGCTCTGCGGCCTCGGCGCTCTGCAGGCGGCTCGTTCGAAGCGCCTTCCTTTCGTTTATGAGCTACGCGCTTTCTGGGAAGACGCCGCCGTCGATCAGAACAAAACCAGCTCGCGTTCTCTCCGCTACCGCCTGAGCCAGAAGTTAGAAGACTATGTCGTGCATCGCGCCGATGCGGTCGTGGGAATTTCGCAATCCATTCTCGACGAGCTCAAAAAAAGAAAAATGGATCCGGCAAGACTTTTCCATGTCCCGAATGGAGTCGACACGAAGAAATTTTCACCGGTTTCCCGCGATGCAGGTCTCGCCGCGAAACTCGGTCTCGGCAACGAACCGGTTCTGGGTTTCATTGGTTCGCTCTATCGTTGGGAAGGCGTGGCCTGGCTGGTTCGGGCCGTCGCGGAGCTTCGCCGCCGCGAAACCGCCTGCAAATTGCTGATCGTCGGCGACGGCGAAGAAATGCCCGCGGTCCGCGAAACGGTGAGGGAATTGAATGCGGGAGATTTCGTGCAAATTCTGGGAAGAGTGCCGCACGACGAAATCGAGCGCTACTATTCCGTGGTCGATGTACTGGTCTACCCGCGGCACAGCATTCGGCTCACAGAGCTCGTGACGCCGCTGAAACCGCTCGAAGCTATGGCGCTGGGGAAGGCTATACTCGGAAGCGACGTAGGCGGAATTCGCGAACTGGTGCAAGCGGAGAAGACCGGCGTGCTCTATCGCGCGGATAACGTTGAGGATTTCTGCGAGCAGGCCAAGCGGCTCCTGTCGCAAACGGGTTTGCAACGCAAACTCGGCAAGGAAGCCCGGGAATTTATCTTGCGCGAGAAGGACTGGAATGTTCTCGCGCAGCGCTACCTAAACATTTACGATTTCGCGATTCGCAATCGCTAATGCTGCAATTCTTATTCGATTGGCTGGCTCGCGCCGATTCGCCCGCGCATGCGGATGCTATTTTTGTTCTGGCCGGCCACAAAAGCCGCAAAGTCTACGCGATTCGACTTCTCGAACAGGGGATGGCGCCGCGTCTTTTGTTGAGCGTCGGGCGATTTGAGATTCGCCGCTTTCCGGAATTAGGCTTGCCGCAGACCATCGATTTGTTGGAGATGGCGCAAAGTATCCCTCCGCCACAACGCCACTTTTTTGTATTGTTCGAGAACCAGCAATTCACTCTGCAGCGCATCCGCGTGAGAACTCTGGGCACGCTCAGCGAAATTGATGCGCTTGCGGATTGGCTCCTCGCGCATCCCGAGATTTCGTCGCTCCTCGTCGTCAGCAGCGGTTCGCATTTGCGGCGCTTGCGAATGTGCTGCCGGAGGTTGCTGCGGCGAAACGTAAAATGTTCGTTCGTGGCCACACCAGAGCAAAGCGGGGAAAACGGCTCGAATCGCAAGGCCATTTTGCTTGAATGCTTCAAGGTCTCTTGCTACCTGGTCCTCCTTCCGTTCTGGGAACTAGCGCGCCCGTCGCGCTGGAGAATTCGTTTCTCCATCGGCGGCAACTGACCTTCGTTCTCGCTACGAATTGTGAGGAATTGTCGATTGGAGAAAAGCTTCGACCTCTGTGGCAACGGCATCCCAACTGCGCGACCGCGAGTGTCTTGCAATTTCCTCCCGGTCCCACGTTTTGGTGAGCGCCTGTTCAAGTCCTGCCGCAATCGAGTCGACATTGGGCTCGACAAACATGCCTAGTTCGGAGGAAGTGATAATCTCCGGAATTCCTCCCGCACGCGTGGCCAGGACTGGCGTGCCGCACGCGAGCGCTTCCGAAACGGCGTTGGGCCAGCCTTCGCTCGAACTGATCAGGCAGCTGACGTCCGCCGCGTTGAACCACAAACTTAACTCCTGGTTCGGCCGGTTTCCCATCAGAAAAACGCGTTCCTGTAATTGTTTCTCGCGCACGAGTTCTTCAAGTCTTGTTCGGTAAACGCCGTCGCCAATCACGTACAAGCGGAGCTTCGGAAATCGCTCCAGGAGTTTTGCGACGGCTGCGATCAGCAGATGATGTCCTTTGGATTCGATCAAATAGCCGGCAGAAACAGCGATGGCGCCTTCTTCCGGGAGTCCCAATTGATGGCGCGCTGACTTTGCATCGAGCGGCTGAAACCGCTCCGGGTCTATGCCATTGGGAATGACTTTAACCTTCGTTTCGGGAATGCCGAGAGCGATCATTTTGGATTTCAAATCGGCCGAGACAGCGATTGCGCCAGCTGCATTTAACATCGTCCATCGGAGCATTCCGCGAATGAGACGAAACGATGGGTAGAGGTTGATGTCTGTTCCGCGCGCCGAAACAATCACGGGCAAGCCCAGTCTTCTGCCGACGCGGACCGCGGCGAATCCATCCGGGTAGACGAAGTGAGCATCAAGGCAATCAAATCGCTTTTCGTCGTGCAGGCACCGCGCGAGACCCAGCGACCCGAGGTACATTAGCATTCCGTGCGCCAGCATGCTGACTCCCGGGAGGAGCGGATACCGGGGATGGTGGACGCGAAGGCCGTCAATTTCTTCTTCGTGCGGGATCTCGCTAAACTGCCGCCAGCGCGGAACCGGCAGCCAGGACGGGAAGTAGGCAACTGGAGCGATGACTTCCACGGAATTCCCTGGGCGGCGGGCTAGGTGCTTCACCCGCTGATGAATGAAAATTCCCTGGAGGGGTTTGATCTTGTTAGGGTAAAGAGCTGTGAACGTCAGGATTCGCAAGCGCAATCCATCGAAGCTAGATTTGCTTCCATGCGGCGGCAAAGCCGGCAGATCCGAAGTTCACCGCGAACCCCAGGCAATGAGACGGCTTCTTGTTTTTGCGCCCCACTCGCGAGACTAGCACATTCAGGCCAGGTTGGATGAGGCCATCCCGCCGGAAGTCCCTCGCGGTTTTGCGTTTGCGTCCGTTGGATGGGAAGAAGGAAGAATCGCCGACGATCTTCTAGTGGAAGATGGCTTGCGGAGGTTGTGCGCAAGCGGCACGAATCTCAATTCGGAAAGTTTTGTGTGTACAATCGTGGGCGGATGTGTTGCTTCCTGGTTCTTTGAGAAGGTGAATGAAAAACGCTCTCACGGTCGACCTTGAAGATTATTTTCACGTCAGCGCATACGCGGGAAAAGTACGCCTGGAAGAATGGGATTCGTATCCTAGCCGGGTCGCGCAGAATACCGACCGGCTGCTGGAACTTCTGTCCCTGCACAATTGCAAGGCGACGTTTTTTGTTCTGGGCTGGGTGGCGGAGAAAAAGCCGGAGGTGGTGGCGCGGGTTGCCGCCGCCGGGCATGAAATTGCCTGCCACAGTCTATTGCACAGGCGCATCTTCGATTTGTCGCCACAGGAATTCCGTGAGGACACGCACCGCGCGAAGGCGGTCATCGAAGATGCGACGGGAAAGCAGGTCGTTGGATATCGAGCTCCGAGTTTTTCCGTTACGAAAAAATCATCCTGGGCGCTGGAGATTCTCGCCCAAGAGGGTTTCCAATATGATTCCAGCATTTTCCCGATAGAACATCCTTCCTACGGGATTCCCGACGCGCCGCGGACTCCTTACTGGATCGATACCCCGAGCGGTCGAATTCTGGAGTTTCCCATGGCAACGCTCGCCATCGGGTCGATGAGGTCGCCGATCGCCGGGGGAGCTTACCTGCGGCTGCTGCCTTACAGGTTCACTCTCTGGTCGATCCGGCACCTGAATGAACAGGAGCATTTTCCTGTTTGCGTTTACATTCATCCGTGGGAGCTGGACCCCCAGCAGCCTCGAATGGGAGGCAGCCTTTCAGCACGAGCGAGGCATTATTTTGGCTTGCAGGGCACGGAGGCCAAGCTAAAAAAACTGATGCGGGATGTGGAGTTTTGCCCTTTGACTTCGCTCATCGATCAACTAAGCCCGGCGGAACCGGTCGTGTCGACTTAAATCGCTCAGGAGCATTTATCAAAGCCTTTTTCAGTAATTTGCAGGACAGATTCAAGTTTTAGTCTAGATACGGGACGAAGACACGCCTCACCCCCCATTCTTTGCCAAGGAATGCGGAATCAATTGATTCCAAAGGAGTTCGAAAGACAGGCCATGCAGATGAGCGCGTAACCTACTGATTCTAAAGGGCCGCAAATTGCGCAAAATGAGCAAATGCGGTAAAGAGTGCGCAATTGAAGGAAAACAAAAGAGATATTGCTAGAGGGCGAACTTGCCAGGATTGACCGAAAGGAAAAGCCAAACTAGCTTGAGGAATCGCAACACTTCCTAATGCCAATTGTACCACGATCAAAGGAATGGTCAAGGTCTTGTAGCCCTCTTGGGTAAGCTTATGTCACTTCCAGGATTCGCGTAAGACCTTGTGACTCTGGGGGTTGCGCCAGAGGGCCACTTCTCAGCTTCGGGGAGCGTGAAAGACGAGGGAGTGAAAATGGGTACCGCTAACGGGAAAGGAGCTAGACGAGTCGCTTTGGCACCGCCGGAGAGCGTTCAAGGAAATCACGTAAACCTTTATTCTATAATGGTTTATGAGATGTTGGCGTAAGACCTACTGGCATGTCGCATGCATACTTGCACTGACAGTGCGGGTGTCAGTCTGGCCATAGCTCATGGTAGAGGCTAGATGAGCCTGAAATGTCGCCGGAAACACACTGAGCGAACTCAATTCAGCCCCTTGCCGGCTTTGAGAAATGGCGGGTTGTCGGACACCTCGAGAAATCAGGACTGGTGGAATGCGGATACTAATCACAGGACACAGAGGCTATATCGGAACGGTGATGGCACCGCTGCTGGCAGATGCCGGGCATGAAGTAGCAGGGCTCGACAGCGACCTCTTCGAGCAGTGCACATTTGGAGATTCGCCACGGGAGTTCCCTTCGATTCGCAAGGATTTGAGGGATGTGGAGGTTGCGGACCTGAAGGGGTTCGAAGCGGTGATTCACCTGGCAGGACTGTCGAACGATCCGCTGGGAAACCTGAACCCGAACCTGACTTACGACATCAATCATCACGCCTCGGTACGGCTCGCGAGGGTAGCAAAAGAAGCGGGCGTCAAGCGGTACTTGTTCTCGTCATCCTGCAGCACCTACGGCGCCGCGGGGGACAAGATTCTGGACGAAACCGCAGAGTTCAATCCGGTCACGCCATACGGGCGCTCGAAAGTTCTCGTGGAGCAAGATGTCGCCCAGTTGGCGAGCCCGGAATTCAGCCCGGTGTTTCTGCGCAACGCCACAGCATACGGAGTTTCTCCACGGCTGCGATTTGACCTGGTGCTGAACAACCTGACGGCGTGGGCGCTGACGACGGGTCGCGTGTTCATCAAGAGCGATGGCACACCGTGGCGGCCGATCGTACACATTGAAGACATCTCCCGGGCATTCCTGGCGGCGCTCGAAGCGCCGCGCGATCTGATTCACAACCAGGCGTTCAACGTGGGCCGCACCGAAGAGAATTACCAAATCCGCGACCTGGCGGAGATCGTGAAGGAAACGGTTCCGGGGTGCACGATTGAGTTTGCGGCGGATGCGGGTCCCGACAAGCGCTGCTACCGAGCGGATTTCTCGCGCATTGCCAAGATGCTTCCCGCTTTTCAGCCGAAGTGGGATGCCAGGCGAGGCGCGCGCGAACTTTACGATGCCTACAAGAAGGTGGACCTGCGCGTCGAGGACTTCGAAGGCGCACGCTACAAGCGCATCGACCACATCCAGGGATTGCTGGCATCGGGCCGCTTGAATTCGGACTTACGCTGGCAGGTCGCGGAAGCCGAACGCGTGCTGCAAGCGAAGAATTCGTAAAGAGTTCGAGACGAGCGGCTGGTGAGACTTGATTTTCACGGAGACTAAGCTGGCGGGCGCATTCGTCATTGAACCGGAGCGGCGGGCGGACAAGCGCGGGTTTTTTGCCCGGACCTATTGCCGGCAGGAGTTCGAGGAGCACGGCCTGAATCCGGATGTGGTGCAGTGCAACGTTTCCTTCAACAAGCGCAAGGGAACGCTGCGAGGAATGCATTATCAGGCAGCACCGTTCGCGGAAGTAAAACTGGTGCGGTGCACTTCAGGATCGATTTATGACGTCATCATCGACTTGCGGCCTGCATCGGCGACCTTTAAGCAATATTTCGCCGCGGAGCTCTCGGCAGAAAATCGAAGGATGCTGTACATCCCGGAAGATTTCGCACATGGATTCCAGACCTTGCAGGACGATACCGAAGTTTTCTACCAGATGGCGCAAGGCTATTCGGCGGAACACGCCCGAGGAGTTCGCTGGAACGATCCAGCCTTTGGGATTGAATGGCCTAAGGACGAGCGAATCATCATTCAGCGGGACCAGAATTACCCCGACTTCGTTTCATGAGAACGGCCGGAAATATTTGAACGCACAGGATTTCCAAAACGGATTCGATCCGGTGGCTGAAGGCCACGCGATGCTTCGCTTGATCGCGGAGATGTATCCCATTTGCCGGAGCATTACAGGCGACGGGTTGCGGGAAACGCTTCGGGCGCTACAACGGCAGATTCCTTTGGAGCTGCGGGAAGTTCCCACGGGCACCCAGGTGTTCGATTGGACCGTGCCGAAAGAATGGAACATTCGCGACGCGTACGTGAAAAATGCCAAGGGCGAACGGGTGATTGATTTCCAGAAATCAAATTTGCACGTCGTGAATTACAGCGTGCCGGTGCAACGGCAGATGGCGCTGGGAGAATTGAAAGAGCACCTGTTCACGCTACCGGCGCATCCGGATTGGATTCCTTACCGGACGTCCTACTACAAGGAGAGCTGGGGATTTTGCCTGCCACAGAAACAGCTCGCGGGATTGAAGGACGAGGAGTACGAAGTTTGTATCGATTCAACGCTGGAAGACGGCCATTTGACGTATGGCGAGTACTTCCTCCAGGGAGAGACGCGGGAAGAGGTGCTGATCTCGTGCCACGCGTGCCATCCCTCGTTGTGCAACGACAACCTTTCCGGGATAGCGTTGGCAATTTCGCTGGCCTTGCGACTGCAATCTGCTTCGCGCCGGTATTCGTACCGGTTTCTTTTTATTCCCGGAACGATTGGCGCGATCACCTGGCTGGCTAAGAACGAAGACAAGACTGCAAACATCAAGCACGGATTAGTGCTCACCGGTGTCGGCGATGCCGGAGCGCTGCATTACAAGAAGAGCCGGAAGGGGACCGCGGACGTCGATCGGGCAGCAGCGCATGTGTTGAAGCACTCCGGGCAGCGTCATGAAACCCTGGAATTCTCGCCATATGGTTACGACGAGCGGCAATACTGCTCGCCGGGGATCAATCTTTCTGTCGGGAGGTTGTCCCGCACGCCGCATGGTACTTTTCCGGAATACCACACGTCAGCGGACAACCTGGAATTCGTTCATGCCGATAAACTGGGAGAAGCGCTGGCGGTAAGCCTGGAAATTCTCGCGGTCCTCGAAAGCAACGGCACGTTTGTGAATTTGAATCCGAAGTGCGAGCCGCAGCTAGGGAGGCGCGGGCTGTACCGCATGGTGGGCGGGACGGCGGACGCGGGAGTCAGCGAGATGGCGATGCTGTGGGTGCTGAATCTGTCTGACGGGAAGAATTCATTGCTGGACATCGCGGAGCGTTCGGGCATGCGTTTTGAGGCCATTCGTCAGGCCGCTGAGGCTCTTGAGGAACACAAATTATTGCGCAGGGAATGGAAGTCAGTGCCGCAGACAGCGCGCTGAGCCAGCGGAAAGGATAAGGGCATGAATTCGATCATCATCGATGCATCGGTCTCCGAGGAAAAAAAGAGAGAACTCCTGTATCGGGGGCAATTGCTCGTTTACTCGCCGACACCGAGTTCGCTGGCGCTGGTGGATTTTGCGCGGAAGATGGTAGAAGCGGCATTTCATCCGCTTGATCCAGAGACGGCGCAGTTTCATATGCCGGTGGAGAAGTACGCGGAGATTCTATCGGAATTGAAGCCGAAGTTCATTCATGCGCCGGAATCGAAGAAGTGCATTCAGGGGATGCTGAGGGACCTGGGATTCAGCCTGGAGAAGACGTACTTTGACGTGCCGAGGATGCGCTCCTCGACGAGCGATGATTTTCTGACCTCCGGGATCGCCTACGCGTTCCACCCGCACCGCGACACGTGGTATTCCGCGCCGATGTGCCAGATCAATTGGTGGCTGCCGATCTACCCGATCGTTGCGGAAAATGCGATGGCTTTTCATCCGCGGTATTGGAGCCAGGCGGTGCGCAACGGCTCGGCGGAATACAACTACGCGGAATGGAACCGCACAAGCCGCCAGAACGCCGCGCAGTTCATCAAGCAGGACACGCGGAAGCAGCCGAAGCCGGAAGAGCCGATGGAGCTCGACCCTCAAATCCGGGTGATTGCTCCGCCAGGAGGAGTCCTGTTGTTCTCCGCCGCTCAGATGCATTCGAGCGTACCGAACAATTCCGGGAAGACGCGGTTCAGCATTGATTTTCGCACGGTGAACGTGGACGACGTGGAAGCGCGGCGCGGAGCTCCGAACGTGGACTCAGCCTGCACGGGAACAACGATGGGAGATTACCTGCGTGGGGCGGACTTGACGCACCTGCCGGAAAAGTATTTTGAGATGTATGAGACGCAGCCACCGATTGCGAGGCCGGAGGAGTTTGAGGCAGCTACGAAGGCGTAGTTGCGCTGAGAAAAGTGCGGTTCGAACTCGAACAGGACCATTGATGACTGCGACGAAACAATCCATGTGCCGATTCTGCGGAAGCAAGCTCGAACACACGTTCGTGGATCTGGGAATGTCGCCGCTATGCGAGAGCTTTCTTCCCGGCGAGCACTTGAATCAAATGGAAGCGTTCTATCCGCTGCACGCGTACGTCTGCGGAAACTGCTTTTTGGTACAGCTCGAAGCATATGTCACACCGGAACATATTTTCAGCGACTACGCGTATTTCTCATCGTATTCGGATTCGTGGCTGGCGCATGCGAAGAAGTATACCGATCGGATGGCGGAGCGGTTCGGGATTGGGGAGAAGAGTTTTGTGGTGGAGCTGGCCAGCAACGACGGGTATTTATTGCAGTATTTTGTCGAGAAACGTGTGCCGGTGCTGGGGATTGAGCCGGCGGCGAATGTTGCGGCCGTGGCGGTGAAGAAAGGCGTGCCTTCGCTGGTGAAATTTTTTGGTAGGGAGACGGCGGCCGAGCTGGCGGCAGCGGGGAAGCAGGCGGATTTGCTGCTCGGGAACAACGTCCTCGCGCAGGTGCCAGACCTGAACGATTTTGTGGCGGGGATGAAGATTCTTCTGAAGCCCAATGGCGTCATCACCATGGAGTTCCCGCATCTGCAGCGGTTGATGGAGGAAAATCAGTTCGATACGATTTATCACGAACACTTTTCCTACTTTTCATTCATTACCGCGGAGAGGATTTTCGCTGCGCACGGAATCACGCTGTTCGATGCCGAGGAATTGCCCACGCATGGAGGTTCGCTGCGAATTTATGGACGGCATGCGGAAGACTCCTCGAAACCGGTCACGGAACGCGCCACGGAACTGCGAGCGCGGGAGGAAGCTGCGGGAACCACGCATTTGGAGACGTACTCGCGCTTCGCCGAGCAGGTGAAGGAAACGAAGCGGAAGCTACTGGAATTTTTGATTGCCGCGAAACGCAATGGGAAAAAGATTGCAGGTTATGGCGCCCCTGGGAAAGGCAACACGCTGCTGAATTACTGCGCGATTCGCACCGATTTCCTCGAATACACAGTGGACCGGAATCCTTACAAGCACGGCCGATTCCTGCCGGGAACGCATGTGCCGATTTTTCCACCGGACCGCATCCGGGAGACGAAACCGGACTTCCTGCTGATTCTTCCGTGGAATTTGAAAGATGAAATCATCAAACAGAACGCGTTTATTCGCGAGTGGGGAGGGAAGTTCGTAGTGCCGATTCCGGAGGTACAAATCCATGAATGATGCGCCGCCGGCAGGAACCATGAGCGCGGAAATAGCGAAGGAATCAAGGTCGCCGATTTCGTACAAGTGGCTTGTAGCGATTCTGCTCGTCGCTTTTCTTCTGCGTCTCGGATTCATGCTGCAGTTCACGCCAGTCATCAGCGGCGATGGATGCGAATACATCCGCATGGGCATGGAGCTGAGGGACGGAAAGCCGTTGACGGGGAGTTTCGACTGGCCGGAAACGATGTATGGAACGCTATATCCGGTGCTGATCGGGGGCGTTTCGAAACTTGGATTGTCGGCAGAGCATGCGGCCTATCTGCTTTCGCTATTATTCGGGACCGGGCTAGTGCTCGCCGCATTTCTCCTGGCGCGATATGTCTACGGAACACGAGTGGGATATTTCGCGGCAGCACTTTTTGCTGTTTTCCCCATATTCATCGGGCTATCAGGATCGGTTTTCAACGAGACCATTTATCTGACGCTGTGGCTGTTTGGAATTTATTGGTCGATTCGCGCGCTGGATTCGTTTCGCGCAAGGGACTTCCTCTTGGCGGGCATTTTCTTTGGACTGTCGACGCTGTCGCGGCCGGAAGCTTTCGCCTATCCGGTATTCATCATTCTGGCCACCGGCCTTGTCGCTTTCTTGCGCAGGATTTCCTGGCTCAAAGCGTTGCAAGGGGTGGCGCTATTGTTCGGTGCGTGGCTGATCTTGATGCTGCCGTACGCCGCATTTCAGCACCGGCATACCGGACAGTATCGGTTCGAAGGAAAGTGGAACATCAACTACACACTGGGAAACCGGATCGACGCGGGGATGAGTTATTTTCAGGCCGGCTTTACGATGAACGACAAGCTGCAGATGATTGGCCCGCTGCTCGACTCGAGTATTTATGCGGCTTATACGCCGTACTCGAACTCGCTGCCGACGAAACTGCGCTATTTCGCCCATGCCATTCACCGGAATTGGATCACGACCTACGATGAGTTGTTTTCAGTGGATATCGGCGGCCCTGTAACCATCCTGCTGGTTGCGCTCGGATTGTTTGGCCGGCCGTGGGACACGCGGCGACTCCGGCACGAATTCATTCTGGCCGTGATGGCCATTTCGATTGTGTTTCTGCTGCTGACCGCCGCGCATATCGAACACCGTTACGCCTATCCGCTGCCGGTCATCTTTTTGTTATGGGCCGCCGCGGGGCTCGACGTTTTTCGCGACTGGATGGTTTATACGGTCTCTTCGTGGGGAGCGGCAGCTCGGCCTTTTGCAAAATACGCTGCGCAGGCGATGGCCGTGTCTTTCTGCGCGGCGATAGCCCTGTTCTCTTTTGCCGGCATGCGCACCGATTGGTTTTTCATGATTCAGCAGAAGGATTTTCTCGGCATCAAAGAAGCCGGGCAATGGTTGGCGTCACAAGCGCCAACGCCAAAGAAAATGTTTGGCTTTGAGGGGCGAGTGGCCTACTACGCGGACGCCACGATCATCATTTTTCCGTACGCGGATTCGGCGACGGCGCTGCGATACCTGGAATCAAAGAATGTCGACTACATCGTGCTCGACAGCCTGAACATTCGAAACATGCCGACGATGGGCGAATGGTTTAACAGGGGGGTTCCTGATCCGCGGGCGCATCTGGTTTTCGAATCGGGCCAGGGAACGAAGGACCAAATCAAGATTTATCGCTGGGATGGCGGCAGCACGGCCAGGGTTCTGGCTAGTTCTCCGGCAGTGAAGGAGTAACGCAAATGAAAGTTGTCATATTTTGCGGCGGGCTGGGAATGCGTTTGCGGGAGTACGCCGACAACGTCCCCAAGCCCATGGTGCCGATTGGTTACCGGCCGGTGTTATGGCACGTTATGAAGTACTACGCGCACTTCGGCCACAAAGATTTTATTTTGTGCCTGGGCTATCGCGCCGACGCCATCAAGCAATATTTTCTACATTACGACGAGTGTGTGTCGAACGATTTTTCCCTGTCGAAGGGCGGCAAGGACCTGCAGCTCTTCAACAGCGATATTCACGATTGGAACATCACGTTCGCAGAGACGGGCATGCATTCGAATATAGGGCAACGGCTCAAAGCGGTGGAGAAATATCTGGTTGGCGAAAAAGCATTTCTCGCGAACTATGCTGACGGCCTGACCGACCTGGAGTTGCCCAAACTAGTAGACTTCGCGCAGCAGCACGACAAGATCGCGACGTTCGTCTCAGCGAAACCGAATTTGACGTATCACATGGTCTCCGCGGGTCCCGACGGCTTGGTGAACGACATTCAGTCGATTCGCGATGCCAACCTCCGCATCAATAGCGGGTACTTTGTCCTCAAACAGGAAATCTTCAAGCACATGCGCGAGGGCGAAGAGTTGGTCCTCGAACCTTTCCGCCGGCTGATCGAGCAAAGGCAGTTGATGGCCTACGAGCACAACGGCTTTTACGCCTCCATGGACACGTTCAAGGACAAGCAGCAATTGGACGATTTGTACGCGCGCGGCGACGCGCCTTGGGTGGTTTGGAAATCCAATGGGTCCCAAAGCGCGGTTGGCGTGGTAGAGCCTGGGAAATCTTCGGCCGGCGAACCCGCGGGCTATGTGGCGAGCCGACGCGATGGTTGATTTGCGCCTGGGCTCCGCGGAACGTCCCCTGCGCCGGATCCTGTGCCTGGGTTCACACTGCGACGACATCGAAATTGGCTGCGGTGGAACGATTCTCCGCCTGTTACGGGAGCATCGGGAAGTCGAAATCCAATGGGTGGTGTTCAGCTCGACTGCGGTTCGCAAGAAGGAGGCGTCGCGGGCCGCGAGTCTGTTCCTGGCGGCGGCGAAGAAAAAGAAAGTTGTGATTCGCAATTACCGCGACAGCTTCTTCCCTTCGCAGCAAGCGCAGATCAAGGGCGAATTCGAGAAGTTAAAGAAGGAATTCACGCCGGACCTGATTTTGACGCACTACCGCAACGATCTGCATCAGGACCACCGGGTGATCTGTGAACTGACTTGGAACACGTTTCGCAGTCACTTGATCCTGGAATACGAGGTTCCCAAGTACGATGGTGACCTGGGCGCGCCGAATTTCTTTGTCGGGCTGGACCGCGAGACGTGCAAACAAAAGGCCGAGCACATTTTGGGCGCCTTTGCTTCGCAGCGGGCGAAGCAGTGGTTCACTGCGGACACGTTCATGGGTTTGCTGCGAATCCGGGGCGTTGAAGCAAATAGTCCCGGCGGATTTGCGGAGGGTTTTCATTGCCGGAAGCTAGTGTGGTGATCCAGGAACAAGAACAGCGTCCGCCTGCCCTTGCGCAGCGCGAAGAGATCAGCGGGGCGTCGGAGCTATGGCATTTCCGCGAGCTGCTTTACTTCCTCGCGTGGCGCGACGTTAAGGTGCGTTACAAGCAGGCCTCGTTTGGTGCGGCCTGGGCGATCATCCAGCCGCTCTTCACGATGCTCATTTTTACGTTTTTCTTCGGGCGCATGGCCAACATTCCCAGCGGAGGCATTCCGTATCCGCTTTTCTTTTACACGACGCTGGTCCCGTGGACGTATTTTGCGGGAACGCTGGGACAAGCGGGGAACAGCCTGGTGAGCAACGCTCCGTTGATCACAAAAATTTATTTTCCGCGGATTTTGCTGCCCGCTTCCTCGGCGCTTAGCAGCCTGCTGGATTTTGGAGTCAGCTCGTCCTTCCTCGTGGTGATGATGTTGTATTACAGGACCGTGCCGAGCTGGAAGATTGTGTTTTGGCCGCTGGCTGTTCTGGAGATGCTAATCGTCACGGTTGGCATAAGCATGTGGTTTGCCGCGCTCAACGTCCGCTACCGAGATATCAAGCACGTCATTCCCTTTATGATCCAACTTGGACTGTGGGTCAGCCCGGTTCTGTATCCGGTAACCTATCTCTCGCCTCGCTGGCGGCCATTGTTGGCGATCAACCCCCTCACCGCCGTCATGGAAGGATTCCGGGCATGTCTCTTTCCGAACCGGCAATTGGACTGGGGCTTGATGGCGATTTCGTCCGGCACGTCGCTGGTTTTCTTCACGATTGGGGCTCTTTATTTCCGCAAGGCGGAAAAGACCTTTGCGGACATTATCTAGTTTGGATGCTGAGGAAGAAGCTCTCGGGATGACAATGACGCGACACACACAACGCACAATGGAACAAAGCGCAAGCGGTTCAGCTCCCGCCCGGGAGAAGGGAAGCGCATGAGCGATTCCATAGGCGTGGAGCATCTTTCCAAGCAATACGTGCTGGGCAAGGCGAGCCAGCAGACGATGCTTCGCGAGCGTCTGGCCAGCCTGCTGAAAAATCCCTTCGTAAAGGAATCCGGGCCCGCGGATACGCTTTGGGCCCTGCGCGATGTTTCTTTCGGCGTCAAGGAAGGAGAGGTCGTCGGCATCATCGGGCGGAACGGCGCGGGCAAGAGCACGCTGCTGAAAATTCTCTCCAAGATTACCTATCCCACCCAGGGACACGTCAAGGTTCGCGGCCGCGTCGCTTCTTTGCTCGAGGTCGGCACTGGGTTCCATGAAGAACTCACGGGACGAGAGAACATCTATTTGAACGGTTCCATTCTTGGAATGAAGCGCCGCGAAGTGGAAGCCAAGCTCGACCAAATCATCGAATTCGCCGGCGTGGAGCGCTTCATCGATACTCCCATTAAACGTTATTCTTCCGGAATGCGCCTTCGCCTCGGATTTGCCGTCGCTGCGCACCTGGATCCCGACGTACTGATCGTCGATGAAGTACTCGCCGTGGGAGACGCTGGTTTCCAGAAAAAGTGCCTCACCGTCATGGAAGATTTGCGAAAGGGTGGCCGGACAGTTCTTTTTGTCTCGCACAACATGGCCGCGGTCGAAAACCTGTGCTCACGCGGCATATGGATTGACGGTGGCCGCGTCCGGCGGGACGGGCCGACCCATGAAGTCATCGAATCGTATTTGTCTTCTTTCGCGGAAACGCAGCAGAGCGCATCCGACCTGAGCGGCGTGGAATCCCGGCATGGGAATGGTGACATCCGCTACACGGGCATTTCTTTTCTGGCCATGGACGGCCAGCCGCAATTGGTCACGCGCAGTGGCGATAGCATCCGCCTGCGCTTTCACTACCACGCCAAAAAAGCGATTCCGTATCCCAGCTTTGGCTTCCGTCTTCTGACAGAAATGGGCACGCTCGTAACGGACACAAGCACCTGGCATCACAGTCTTGATATTCCGGAAATCGCCCCGGGCGATGGTTATCTGGACTTGGAGATCGATTTCTTGAATCTTCTTCCCGGTCGCTACGATTTTTCACTTTGGATCACCGGCCTCTCCCAGATCGTTTACGACGGCGTGGAGCACTGTGCCAAGCTGGAAGTGGAACTGGCGAACGTTTATCGCTCCGGACGGCAGCTTGATTCGCGCTCCGGCATCGTGTATTTCCCGCAGAAATGGAATCTGCAGGGACTCCATAGCGAGCGGTTATCCGGCGCCGAGGAACCCGCAGAGGATGAGCGCGAAAAGTGGAGTGCGCATCGGACGGAGCTCTAGAGAGCGAACGACCGCGGGATCTTATTACGATGTCTTCCTATCCCATCGACGATTTCTACGCTCAAGTCCTGAGCCCTGGGCAACAGCCGCTCGTGAGCGTGATCACGCCGGTCTATAACGGAGAGGAATTTCTTGCGGAGTGCATCGAAAGCGTGCTCGCGCAGACGTATCAGAATTGGGACTACACCATCGTCAATAACCGCAGCACGGACCGCACGCTTGAAATCGCGAAAAGTTACGCGGCCAAAGATTCGCGGATACGAATCCACGACAATCGCGATTTCCTGCCGATCATTCGGAACCACAACCACGCCATCCGCCAGATTTCCCCGGAAAGCAAGTATTGCAAAGTTGTTCTGGCCGACGACTGGCTGTTTCCCGAGTGCTTGATGAAAATGGTAACTCTTGCGGAAGCCCATCCAACGGTTGGTCTCGTCGGGGCCTACGGTTTGCACGGTGACGGCGTTCATGTCCTGTGGCGCGGCCTGCCCTTTCCCAGAACGATTGTGAACGGCAGGGAAGTTTCGCGCTTGCGGCTGCTGCAGGGACGTTACGTATTCGGAGCGCCGACAGCGACGCTCGTTCGCTCGGATTTCGTTCGCAAGGAAATTAACTTTTACGACGAGTCCAATCTGCACGCGGATTCGACCGTTTGCTTCCGGATTCTGCGGGAATCCGATTTTGGTTTCGTTCACCAGTTGCTGACTTTTACCAGAATTCAGGGCGAATCCAACACGACATTTTCTGAGCGGATGAACAGCATCCAGCTCTCTTTTCTTACCGAACTGATCCAATACGGTCCGACGTGCCTTGACAAGAAGGAATATGAAGATCGTTTGGAGGTCCGTCTGCGGGAGTACTACCAGGTTCTTGCGGAAGGCCTGTTGCAGATGCGCGGCAAGAGTTATTTTGAATTTCACAAGAACTGGCTGCACGATCTGGGAATCCCGTTGAGCTGGAGCAGGCTCTCGCGCGGATTCGGCATGGCCGTCTGGAACGGCGTGTCGCATCCTGTGGCAGCAGTGAAAAGCCTCGCCCGCTGGTGGGGCAAAGCAATGGCTGCAAAAAAACCAAGCGTTGCGGTTCGGGCATAAGTTATGGACTTGACGGTCATCATCTGCACCTGGAATCGCGCGAAATCCCTTGCCGTGGTTTTGAAGAGTCTCGAGGTTTCCATCGTGCCCGATGGGCTCGAATGGGAAGTGCTGATCGTTGACAATAATTCGAAGGACGACACACGCGCAGTTTGCGAATCGTTCATAGCGGGAAATCCTGGCCGGTTTCGGTATCTGTTCCACGGGACGCAAGGCAAGACTAACGCTTTGAATGCCGGTATTCGGGAAGCGAGCAGCGAAATCCTTGCTCTGACAGATGACGATTTGACTGTCGATCCTCACTGGCTCGCGGAAATCTACGATGCGTTTCAGAAATACGATTGCGCGGCGGTTGGCGGGAAAATCGTCCCCGTGTGGAACTGCCAGAAACCGTCCTGGATTGCGTTCGATGGTCCTTACCGTCATCCGGCGTACGGCGGAATCGTGAATTTCGACAAAGGCGATTCTGCCATCAAGCTTACCGCGACGGCGATTGGGGCAAATATGGGTCTCCGAAAGTCGATCTTCGAGAAGTATGGTCCTTACCGGACGGACCTCAATCGAATCAATGACCTGCTTGGCGGGGAGGACACCGAATACTGCCGGAGGATTATGCACGCGGGCGAATGCCTGATGTATGCGCCCAGGGCGGTTGTCTATCATCCCGTGGAGGAGTACCGCACCACACGAAAGTTTCTTCGGTCCATGGCGTTTCACTACGGCCGGTGGTCAATTCTCGTTGGAGGAGTCCCGGACGGCGCGAAATGCTTTTTTGGCGTTCCGCGCTACTTGTTTCCGGTGGCGTTGCGGTTTTTTGGGAAGTGGATGCTTTCGAGCGAGGAGGAACGCCGCTCCTTTTACAAGTTGGAGGTTTTTCAGACGTTCGGGAAAATGGTTGAGAGCAAGAGGTGGCTGCGAAATCGTCAAACGCAACAACCGGTAGAGAGGCTCCACCCGGCTAAATAATCGCAGGATGTGAAAGAGCACGGAAGGACTGAAATCCGGCAGCGCAGTTCGCAAAAATGGACATGAAACTCAGCATTATCATCGCCAGCTACAATCGTGCCGCAAGCCTGCTTCAGTTTGTACGGGAACTTTCACATCAGGTCGTGCCGGACAACGTGGATTGGGAAGTCGTCATCGTCGATAACAATTCCACGGATGGAACAAAGAGTGCGATTGCTCCGCTTGTCGAAGAAGACTCGCGGCGCTTCAAATACCTTCTGGAAAGCCGGCAGGGAAAGTCGATGGCGTTGAATACCGGACTTCGCGCAGCGACAGGCGAAATCCTGGTTTTCACCGACGACGACTGCGTACCCGATCCGAAGTGGCTGGCCACGATTGCGCTGGAATTCGCTTCCGATCCCTCTCTGAGCGTGCTTGGGGGGCGAGTCGAACTTTATGACAAGCAGGACCAGCCGGTAACGATCAGGAACTTCCCCGAGCGGACGCTCATCGAATCGCGCGATCAGCTTTTCCTGTTCCTCATTGGTGCGAATATGTCGATCCGCCGCAAGGTCCTCGATGCGGTGGGAGAGTTCGATCCTTTTCTTGGCCCCGGTTCCAGGATTGGCGCGGTGATGGAGGATCTCGATCTTCTCTATCGGGTTTACCGGAAAAAATTCAAGATTGTCTACTCGCCGGACATGCTCGTCTATCACAATCATGGCCGGACAACCGAGGCGCAGATTCAGGCTCTGAATCACCGGTACGTCGTCGGCCGGGGAGCTTTCTACTGTAAGCACATTTTGGGAGGCGACCGGAATGTGCTGAAGATGGCTTATTGGGAATTCTCTTCCCTGACCAAAGGGATGATCAAAGATCTATTCGCTGGAAAAAAGATCCAGAAGCAAGGCCGGCTTCTTTGGGCGCTTCTGGTTGGAGCGGGTGGCAGGCTCGCGTGGAATCCCAGAGTTCGCCGTGTTTGAAACGCGGCGGACGGCAATGCAAGGCAGGAAGGGTCACAAAATCGGATGAGCTTTGCGAATCCAAGCAAGCCGCGGAAAGCAACAGCGCGGAATCAGCCGCTGCTGAATGATATTGGAATCCTCGCGCTCGTTCCCGATCAATGGGGCCCCCGTTGGATGGTGCGCCATCACGTCATGGCTCGCCTGGGGCGATACTTTCACATGGTCTGGGTAAATCCGGCGCACCACTGGCGCGACTCCTTTCAAGCCAGAGCCGCGTTGTCACCGCCGTCGGATGCGGATCAATATCCTGGGTTCGCGGAATATACCCCGGAGCGCTGGTTTCCGGATTTCTATCGCCCGTCGTGGCTCGCGCAATTCATGTTGCGCCAGCGGCTGCTCAGTGCGAGCCACATGCTTAGGGACCGTGGGTGCCGCAAAATCATTTTGTATCTCTGGCGGCCGGAATTCGAACCGGTCCTTCGAATGATCCCCTTCGACCTGAGCTGTTATCACCTCGAAGATGAGTATTCCTTTTCGCGCGTCGAGAAGCCCACCGACCCGGTCGAAGCAAAATTGCTCGCTGAAGTAGACCAGGTATTCATCCTTTCCCCGGCTCTTTATGAGAAAAAAGGAAAGCTCAATCCGCACACTTGCTATCTTCCTGGCGCCGTGGATTTTGCGGCGTACTCGCAACCGCTTCCTGAGCCGATGGACCTCGCCCCAATTCCCCACCCGCGAATTGGTTATGTCGGCTCTCTAAAGTGGCAAATTGACTGGAATTTGCTGCTGAAACTGACACACGAGCATCCCGCATGGTCTTTCGTGCTCGTGGGCCCGCCGAGTCCGCACCCGGAAATTGATTCAGCCCTCAATGAGCTCAAGGGCCGCCGCAATGTTCATTTTCTGGGCGGAAAGCCATCCACTGAGATGATGGTGTACCCCCAACATTTCGACGTGTGCATCATGCCCTACGGGAACAATGACTATACGAAGTTCATTTACCCCCTGAAATTGCACGAATATTTGGCGGGCGGCAAGCCCATTGTAGGGACACCCATTGCTTCGCTCGCCCCATTGGGGGACGTGGTGTTATTGCCCAAGACCGCCGAAGAGTGGGCGCCGGCGATTTTGAAAGCCCTCAGCCCCGCTGAAAACACCTCAGAGCGCCGGGCGGCTCGACGGAATTTTGCGAAGGAGCATGACTGGTGGGTCCTGGTGCGAAAGATTTCGGACATGCTGGCGCAAAAATTGGGCCCCGAGTATGCCGATCGCCTCGCACGGCATTTCTCCCAGAAAAGGGAAGAAGCCGCTCCGGCAGAAGCTGTCACGTTGTGATTGGCGACGTATTCGATAGATTCCAGGAGTGACCGGCATTCTTGATCCAAGGGAAAGAGAAACCGCCAGTATGGGACGATCCGGCCCCGCACAGCAACTCAACCTTCAAGCAGGCGAACTCGTGGAGGTTCGCTCCGTGGAGGAGGTCCTCGCGACGCTTGACGAAAGCGGCAGACTGAACGCCATGCCGTTCATGCCGGAGATGCTGCAGCACTGTGGCAAGAAATTCCGGATCTACAAAGTGGCGCACAAAACCTGCGACAATATCCGGCCCTGGAACATGCGCACGGTGAGAAACGCCGTGCATTTGACGGGCGTGCGCTGCGACGGCCGCTCTCATGGCGGGTGTGACGCCGGCTGCCTTATTTTCTGGCATGAAGCCTGGTTGAAGAGAGCTGACACGGGATTTGTGAAGGACTCGGAAATTGGTGAATGCGGTTCAGCCATCCCAGCAACCCCTGCCGGAGAGGCAAGCGCCGTCGTTATGCCCGTTCCTGATCTGCTGCAGCGATCCAGTGTGAAAGGAAAGGACCCCTCCACCGGAGAGGAAGTCTACTCGTGCCAGGCCACTGATTTGCGGGAATTCACCTCGCACCTCTCCTCCTGGAACCTTTGGCAATACATTCGAGATATCCGCTCGGGAAATTTGAACCGTGGTCTGGGCGATTCCAAGGGCGAGAAACTCCTGGAGGTCCTCCTGGGCATCATTGACGTGTTTCGCGTTCTGCTGGTCGAGGTGTTTAACAAGCTCCAGTCCGTTCGTAATGGCGTTCAATATCCCCACGTCCAGGCTTTGCCCGCCACGGCTCCTTCCGGTGAACTAAACCTCCAGCCCGGCGAGTTTGTCCAGGTTAAATCCCGGCAGGAAATCTTCGCGACTCTGGACAAGAAGAACCGCAATCGCGGTCTGTTGTTCGATTCCGAAATGCTGAAATATTGTGGGGGTACATTTCGGGTCCTCAAGCGCGTGAACCAGATTGTGGATGAAAAGAATGGGAAGATGCTGCGCATGAAATCCTCCTGCATCATTCTCGACGGGTCGGCGTGTGCTGCCGATTACCACAAGCTCTGCCCGCGGGCCATTTACCACTATTGGAGGGAAAGCTGGCTTCGCCGAGTAGACCGGGGAGAAGGACCTAGGTGATCTGACCTGATTTTGCCTAGGCTATGGACTTGGCCGCGCAACCATCGAGTTAGGCGATGTAGCTGGAAAGACATGGCCATCGGAAGCATAGTGCAGCAATTTACCATTCTTTTTCACACCTTTTCCGTTTTCCGAACATGAATACATGGTTAAGCGTTTTATTTACATGAAGTTACATAGAGAACGGCTTTGGCCGACGGTTTGCACTTAGGCTAGCGTGCATATGATACTCACGTCGCTATCGAACCTTTCCGAGACCATGGGGCTCTTCCTCATTGGCCTAGTCCTGATCCTTTCGGGTGTAGTGCTCCGGCGCGTTTTCCTGACTCTGGGGACTGCGGTGCCTGCCCCCGGGCAAAATCTTGAGTCCAAAGAGCAATCACTAAAATAAGGTCCGGGCTTCGCGATTGCACTTGGCTTTGGTGCCTGGGCCACTTCGGTTAGCCTCGTTGGGTTCTTGATTCACACGTCGGGACGATCCTCAAATCAGCAAATTTCCCGCTAACTCCTATGCGCTTCTTTCTCAGACGGTTGCGGCGACAACTGCACCCGATCCGTACCCTTGTTCGAAACGCAGTGGAATCGTCGTGCACAATCATGTCCTTGCGCTTCTCTCTTCTTGCCGGGGCAGCTTCGAAGTCATTCTAAACCTCAGCGTATCAACGGATTAGCTTAGGCGAATTTGGCAGGCAGAGTGCTTCACTCTGTGTCAATGCCTAGCGGTAAAGGTCTGTCGAAGTTGGGGTGTAGTCGGAACGTAGACTGGAATTGATTCTGACGGAGTGTTGATGGATCCGCTGGAGGCACTTAGGGTGCCGCCCCGGCGAAAAACTTTGCCAGTGACAATGGGGCCGGATTCCCCGTATCGCGAAGACAGGATTCAAATTGCCAAAGTCTATTTGCCCGGCCCGAAACAGATTCGAATCGCTCGTCGGCAGCCCCTTGCCGGAATAAATCGATTGGATTCAGGTTGCTGCGGAGGATTCTTCATGTTGATAGGTTTGCGTCGTGATCAAGGCTCGACGCTCCAGGTTCGGTTCGCACGCTCACTCGCGTTGCTCGTCCTTCTGCTCACTGCGGCCTCGGGGCGCGCTCTCGCCGCGCCTATCGCTTTTGTGCAGAGCAACTCCGCTACACCGCAGTCGTCGTCACAGTCAATTGTAAGCGTCACTTTCACAGCCGCCCAGACGCTCGGAAACCTAAACGTTGTCGTGGTCGGATGGAATGATTCGACTTCTACCATCACAGGCATCACCGATTCACGCGGCAACTCCTACGCTCCGGCAGCCGCCCCCGTCGTGCAGAGCGCCACGGCCTCCCAAGCGATCTACTATGCGAAAAATATTTTTGCCGCTGCGACCGGCGCAAATACCGTTACAGTAAGTTTCAACGTCGGGGCGCGCTTTCCGGACATCCGCATCGCGGAATACAGCGGTCTCGATACCGTAAACCCTCTGGACGTTTCCGTTGGCGCACAGAGCACCACGACTTCGACGAGCAACAGCGGATCCGTGACAACCACCACCGCCAACGATCTGCTGGTTGGCGCGAACTTGGTACAGTCAACCACCACTGCGGCGGGGACCGGCTACACGAGCCGTACGATTACGCAGGACGGAGACATTCTGGAAGACCGCGTCGTAACCGTGACTGGAAGCTATAATGCCAGCGCGGCCCTGGATAAAATCCAGCCGTGGATCATGCAGATGGTGGCCTTCCGCGCTGCTGGAAGCGGGACTCCCGCGCCCTCCATCACTACCCTCAATCCAACTTCCGGTCCGGTGGGCGCGTCAGTCACGATTACTGGCGCAAACTTCGGCGCTTCCCAAGGAACCAGCACGGTCACTTTTAACGGCGCAACGGCAACGCCGACGGCATGGAGCGCCACGAGCATCACGGCTCCTGTCCCTACGGGCGCGACGACTGGTAACGTCGTGGTCACTGTCGGCGGCGTCGCCAGCAACGCCGTGAACTTCACCGTCGGAAGCGTCTCCCCGATCCTTTTCGTGCAAACCAACTCCGTCAGCCCCCAGGCAACGCAAACTCCGGTGACTGTCGCCTTCACTGGCGCGCAGACAGCGGGAAACCTCAACGTCGTGATCGTCAGTTGGAACGACTCGACGGCGACAATTACCTCCGTCACGGACACCATCGGAAATACGTATGCGGTAGCGGCAGCTCCGGTCGTGCAGAGCGCCACGGCTTCACAAGCCATCTACTACGCAAAAAATATCGCGGCAGCTGCGGCCGGCGCCAACACCGTCACGATCAATTTCAATACTGGCGCGCGCCATCCAGACATCCGCATCGCAGAATATAGCGGCGTCGACCCGCTGAACGCGCTGGACACTTCGGTGGGCACGCTGGGCAATACGGCGACCAGCGACAGCGGTCCCGTCTCGACGACAAACGCAAACGACATTCTGATTGGGGCGAACGTCGTGCAATCCACGACCACAGGGCCAGGCGCGGGGTACACCAGCCGCGGAATCACCGTGGACGGCGACATTCTCGAAGATCAGGTCGCCTCTGCCACTGGCAGCTACAACGCCACCGCTGTCTTGGACAAAGTGCAATTGTGGATCATGCAGATGGTTGCCTTCCGGGCCGCTGTCTCCGGCGGTAGTCCCGTCCCGAACATCGCGAATGTGAACCCTACCTCCGGCGTTGTTGGTACCTCGGTGACCATCACGGGGTCCAATTTCGGAGCGACTCAGGGAACCAGTACCGTCAAATTCAATGGAACCACGGCCACACCTACAGGCTGGACCGCCACGAGCATCATGGTTCCCGTTCCAGCGGCCGCGACTTCAGGCGGCGTCGTTGTGACAGTCGGTGGAGTGCCCAGCAATAGCGTCAATTTCAGCGTTACACCAACGCCGAACATCACAAGTCTTAGCCCGAACTCCGGTGCGGTTGGAGCTTCGGTCACCATCTCCGGCACGAATTTCGGTGCCAGCCAGGGAACCAGCACCGTCACCTTCAATGGAACTCTGGCCACACCCACTAGCTGGACCACATCAAGCATTGCTGTTCCTGTCCCCGCGGGCGCAACGACGGGAAGCGTCGTCGTCACTGTAGGTGGAATCGCAAGCAATGGCGTTTCATTCAACATTCTCCCCACGCCCACAATCACAAGCCTTACCCCAGCGTCCGGAGCTATCGGCACCCCGGTCACTATCGCAGGCACCAACTTCGGCGGATCTCAGGGAACCAGCACTGTCACATTTAACGGCCTTACTGCGACACCAACGAGTTGGAGCGCCACGAGCATCGCCGCTCCCGTCCCGAATGGCGCCACGACCGGCAATGTGGTCGTGACTGTCAACGGGGTTGCGAGCAACGGTTTCTCCTTCTCCGTTACGTCGACTGCTCCCAGCATCACCAGCCTCAATCCGGTCTCTGGCCCAGTGGGCACGTCAGTCGCTATCGCGGGCGTCAACTTCGGCGCCACACAGGGAACCAGTACCGTGACATTCAACGGTATCGCCGCCACACCGACAGCTTGGGGCGCAACGAACATCGCTGCGCCGGTGCCTGCTGGCGCCACGACGGGCAACGTTGTTGTCACTGTCGGGGGGCAGATCAGCAATGGCCTGAGCTTCACAGTAACAATTCCAGCTCCCAACATCACCAGCCTCAATCCAACTTCAGGGGTCGTCGGTACATCCGTGGCCATCGCGGGCGCAAACTTCGGCGCTTCCCAGGGCACCAGCGCGGTCACCTTCAATGGAACGGCCGGAACTCCGACGGCGTGGAGCGCCACCAGCATTACTGTGCCTGTGCCCAGCGGCACCACTACTGGCAACGTCGTCGTCACCGTCGGCGGCCAGCCCAGCAACGGTATGAGCTTTGCGGTTATCCCTCCTCCTCCCAGCATCACCGGCCTCGCTCCTGCTTCCAGTCCGGTCGGAACTTCGGTCAATATTGCGGGCGCCAACTTTGGAGCGACGCAAGGCACCAGCACAATCACGTTTAATGGCACCGCGGCTACACCGACGGCTTGGAGCGCAACGAGCATCACTGCACCGGTACCAGCAGGGGCAACCACAGGCAACGTGGTCGTCACCGTCGGCGGTCAGATCAGCAACGGGTCGAACTTTACCGTCACTATTCCGGCAGGGATCAGCTTGGTTCAACATGTCGGAAAGGATGCGGGCATAACAGCTTCTTCCACCCTGGCATTCAGTTCCAATAACACTGCCGGAAACTGGATCGCTGTCTGCATTCGGGCGGGCCGTTCCGGTCAGATCCTCACGGTTAATGACTCCCGAGGCAACTCTTACCACCAGGCAGTTCTCTTCAATATGACCGTGGACACCCCCAATGGTGAGACTCTGGGAGTCTTTTACGCCGAAAACATTGCCGGCGGCGCTAACACGATTACAGTGAACGAGAGTATCAATGGCAATACCTTGCGGTTTGCCATCCTGGAGTACTCAGGAGTTGCGTTAACAAACTCGCTGGACGTGACCGCAGCCGCACAAGGGGTCAGCAGCACTGCCAGCAGCGGCACTCCGGTCCCCGTCCTGGGCGGAGATCTGCTACTCGGCGCGATCACCACTTCCGATCCGGCTGTGTTCACTCCAGGAACCAACTACGTAATCAGGGACGCCATCCCGGGAGCGTCAAACGCCAAGCTCGTCACCGAGGACCAGATACAGTCGACAGCTGGAACCGCCTCCGCCGCGGCCACTCTGAGTGTCTCCGACAAGTGGGGCGCGGCACTGGCCGCCTTCAAGGCCGCCAGCGGCGGCGGGACTACCGGCCCCTCCATTACGAATCTGAATCCGACTTCGGGCGTCGTTGGCACTTCCGTAACGATCGCGGGAACGAACTTTGGCGCCAGCCAGGGCACGAACACGGTCACGTTCAATGGAACGGCCGGAACTCCGACGGCGTGGAGCGCCACCAGCATTGCTGTACCCGTGCCCACCGGAGCCACCACGGGTAACGTCGTTGTCACTGTCGGCGGAACGGCGAGCAACGGAGTCACATTCAACGTCACTGTGCCTCCGCCCAGCATCACAGTCCTCAATCCCACGTCCGGACCCGCAGGCACTTCGGTCACCGTCACCGGCACTAACTTCGGCGCCTCCCAAGGCACCAGCAATGTGAAATTCAATGGCACTGTGGCCACTCCGACGAGCTGGAGCACCACCAGCATAATGGTGCCAGTTCCAACAGGCGCAACCACTGGAAACGTCGTGGTCACAGTTGGTGGTGTTGCCAGCAACGGCGTTTCCTTCCAAGTTACCGTTCCAACGCCTTCCATCACCAGCCTCAATCCGACCTCAGGATTGATTGGCACTTCTGTAACGATCACGGGCACGAATTTCGGCGCTTCTCAAGGCACGAGCACGGTCGCGTTCAACGGCATCGTCACGTCGCCCACGAACTGGAGCGCCACGAGCATTGCCGCTCCGGTTCCGAACGGCGCGACCACTGGCAACGTCATCGTTACGGTAAGCGGTGTGGCCAGTAACGGAGTGGTGTTCACAGTCACTTCGCCCGGTCCGACTCTTTCTTCGCTTGGTTTGACGCAGGGGCCGGTGGGCGCCACCGTGACAATCACTGGTGCGAACTTTAGCGCTACCCAGGGCGCGAGCACGGTCACATTTAACGGCACTGCCGGAACACCGTCGGCCTGGAGTGACACGAGCATCGATGTTCCTGTTCCCGTTGGCGCGACCACCGGCAACGTCGTCGTGACCGTCAACGGCGTCGCCAGCAATGGCTTGCCCTTTACCGTCACCCCGCCACCGAATATTTCCGGCATTAGCCCGACGTCTGGTCCCATCGGCGCGGTCGTTACCATCAATGGCACGAATTTTGGTCCCACCGTTGGTACGAGAGTGAGCGGCGTAACGTTTAACGGCGTGTCCGCCAGAACGAACAGTTGGAGCGACACCCAAATCCTTGTTCCCGTCCCCGCCGGCGCAACGACCGGCAATGTCCTGGTATCCGTCGGCGGAGTAGCCAGCAACGGCGTTCTCTTCACCGTCACGGCGCCCCCGGCGATCACTAGCGTGAATCCGACAGGTGGACCTGTCGGCACGTCGGTCACAGTCAGCGGGAGCAATTTCAGTTCGAGCCAGGGCACCAGCACGATCACGTTCAACGGTACGGCTGCGACGCCGACCAGTTGGAGCAGCGCGAGCATCGTGGTGCCCGTTCCAACGGGCGCGACAACCGGGAATGTTGTTGTATCCGTTGGTGGAGTGGCTAGCAACGGCGTCGCTTTTACTGTGACCGCTGGGTCGGGCAGCATCAAGCTTGTTCAGCACACCAGCAAGGATGCTGGCATCACCAATTCCTCCACCCTGGCATTCCCCACCAACAATACGGCGGGGAACTTCATAGCAGTCATCATCCGGGCCGGGAAATCGGGCCAGGCGCTCAACGTTTCGGATTCTCACTCAAACACATATAGACAGGCTGTCCTTCTCAACATGACCCTGGACGGCGAAACGGACGCCATCTACTACGCCGAGAACATCGCTGGGGGCGCGAATACCGTCACTGTCTCCGACAACCTCTCCGCCGGAACGCTGCGCTTCTCCATCATGGAATACTCTGGCGTGGCGCTCACCAATTCTCTCGACAACGCGGTCGTGGCAGAGGGATCGGGTACATCCCCGAGCACTCCCAATGCTCCTACATCGTGGGGCGGCGATTTGCTCCTCGGCGAGATTGTGACCGCAAATCCCGCCACTTTCACGGCGGGTGCCGGTTACAAGATCGAAGATTTTGTTCCCGCCGAGCCGAACACCAAGGTGATTGGGGAGGACCAAATCCAATCCACCGCGGGAAGCGCCTCTGCGAATGCGACGATTGGCGCCTCCGATAGCTGGGGAGCGGTTTTTGCGGCATTCAAGTCCGCCAATGGCATTCCACCCTTGCCCATCAGCGTTAGTGTTTCGCCGGCCAGCGCCAGTGTTCCAGCGATTTTTGGAACACAGAACTTTACGGCGGTGATGACGAATGACGTTCAAGCTAAGGGCGTGACCTGGACACTTTCCGGATCCGGTTGCAGCGGTGCCACGTGTGGTACGCTGACAAACGTTAAGCCGACTACCGTGACCTACAATGGGCCGTCGGCCATTCCAACTCCTGCTAGTGTTACGCTTACCGCCACATCAGTCGCGGATAACACGAAATTCGGGACTGCGACTGTCACCGTCATCCAGGGTCCGCTCACGGTTTTCGTCAGCCCCAAGCGCGGCTCGATCACCACTTCTCAGACGCAGCAATTCACCCCGACCGTCTTCAACGACCCGAATAATGCCGGCGTAACTTGGCAAGTGGATGGAAATACAGGCGGGAACAGCACAACCGGCACCATTAGCGCAGCGGGTCTGTTCACACCGGGCACACAGCCAGGAGTGCATACCATCACCGCCGTGAGCGTCACGAATGCTTCTGCCACCGCTTCCGTAAACTTTGCGGTCAGCGACATCGCGGGTGTTTACATGCACCACAATGACACAGCTCGCACTGGTCAAAACCTGAAGGAATACGCGTTGACGGTCGCGAACGTAAATTCATCCACTTTCACGCAGCTTTTCTCTTGCCCTGTGGACGGTCAGCTCTACGCCCAACCACTCTACATGGCCAATCTCTTAGTCGGCTCCGCGACACACAATGTGGTCTTCCTTGCCACGGAGCATGACAGCGTTTATGCCTTCGACGCCGATTCTCCGTCTTGTGTCCAACTATGGAAGACCAGCTTCCTCGGTACCGGCGTTACCACCATGGCTTGGACCGACACTGCCAATCCAAATTTCGTCGGGGCCCTGGCGACAAACGACATCTTTCCAGAGATTGGCATTACCGGCACACCGGTTATCGATCCGGCGACGAATACGCTCTACGTCGAAGCCAAGACCAAGGAAAGCGTGGGAACAGGCTGCTCCAGCGGAAATCCCTGCTACGTCCATCGCTTGCACGCTCTGAATGTCAGCACGGGCGCGGAGAAGTTTGGCGGCCCCGTGGTGATCACGGCGCCTAACTTCAACTCGCAGCGCCACTTCAACCGTCCTGCGCTGTTGCTGGCCAACGGCACGGTCTACGTGTCCTTCGGGTCGCACGGAGACATTCAAAACTGGCAGGGCTGGGTGCTCGGCTACGACGCGGCTACGCTAGCGAGAATGTTTGTGTTCTCAACTTCAGATCCCACCAGCGGAAGCAATGGCGCCTCCGTTTGGGACTCTGGCGCAGGTCCCGCGACCGATGCGGGCGGCAACATCTACGTCACCACCGGTAATGGCGCTTACGACGGCACGAAGAATTTCTCCGAGTCCGTCTTAAAGCTTAGCCCCACGGGAGGCTTGCTCGATTGGTTCGTTCCGTTCAATCGCGGCGTCTTCGATGCCAATGACATTGACTTGGGCTCCGCCGGCGTCATCGTCCTGCCCGATTCCGTTGGTTCCACAGCTCATCCGCATTTGCTCCTCGGCACAGGCAAGGTCGCCATTCTTTACCTGCTTGATCAAACGAATATGGGGAGATTCAATTCCGGCAGCAACCTGGACGTGCAGGAAGTGATTCCTGTTCCTCCTCCCAACACGACCCAATTGGACGGCGGCATCTACGGTTTGCCGGCCTATTGGAACGGAAACATCTATGTCACAGGGCAGAACTTCCCATTAAGCCAGTTCACGATTGCGAGCGGTGTCATAGCCACACCGCAGTCCGCCAATTCGCCCAATAGGTTTCCGCCGCGCGGCGCCATACCTGCCGTCTCCGCAAGCGGGACAACCAACGGCATCGTTTGGATCCTTGATTTGAACGCTTGGCCATCCAACGGTCCAGCCATCCTGGACGCTTACGATGCCGCCAACGTCGCGAACCTGCTTTACAGCAGCCCCGCAAGCGGAGCTGGCGCTGCCGGAGCTGCCGTTAAATTCACACTGCCAACCATCGCGAATGGCAAAGTGTACGTCGGCGGTCAGACTTCTTTCAGCGTTTTTGGCTTGCTGCCAAACTGAGATAACTGTAGACACGAAACGCAATCCTTCACGATTGCGCTTCCGCTACGAACTGCAAGCAATGAGTGGCGGATTTTGGTTCGATTGGAGGTCGTTACCGTGCTGCGATGTGCCCCCGAACTTTTATCGCGTTGCTCGAAAATAACTGGCCGAAAGGACTTTCCATGACCTCTGCGAGCCGGTGTCAGTCTGCGGCCATCACCATCTTGATTTGCGCGCTTTTCGGAGGACTGCTGGCTCCCTCCGCGGCGGCGCAGGCCAACGTTACCGGGCAGTGGCAAACGCTGACGACCCTTGCCCCGATCAATCCAGTGCACCTATCGCTGATGCACAATGGGAAGATACTCTTTGCCACTGGGTCAGGGAACGACAAGACCGTAACATTTTTTCAAGGTGGCGTCTGGGACCCGCAGACCGACACGATGACGACCCAGCCGCTGACCTGGGACTTGTTCTGCAACGGAATGGTCGTTTTGCCTGACGGCCGGCCCTTCATCATGGGCGGCACGATTAACTACCAGCCCTTCCAGGGCTCGAATCGCACTTCTGCCTTTGATCCCGCAACAGGAAATTTTGTCGACCTTCAATCTATGGCGCATGGTCGGTGGTACCCCACCAGCACTGTGCTTGGCGATGGCCGGGTCATGGTGTTCTCTGGTCTCTCGGAAACGGGGGGGACCAACACGGCTGTCGAGATCTACAAGGTTGGCTCAGGGTGGAGCTCTCAGTTCATCGCGTCCTTTACCCCGTCCCTGTATCCTCGGATGCATTTGCTTCCGAACGGGAAAGTATTCATGTCGGGCTCCACCGCCCAGTCGTGGACATTTGATCCTTCCAACCAAACATGGACTCCAGGTCCCACCACGAACTACGGCAACATGCGAACTTACGGATCTTCTGTACTCCTCCCTTTGACGCCAGCAAACGGCTATGCCCCCAAGATCCTGATCTTGGGGGGAGCCAGCCCTTCAACCCCAACAACCGAATTGATCGATCTCTCCGCGGCTAGCCCTAAGTGGGTGAATGGCCCCAATATGGTTCAGCCTCGCATCGAGATGAACGCGACCATGTTGCCGAACGGCAAGATTCTGACCTCGGGTGGATCGCAGATTGACGAGGACGGCACCACTGCCAGTCTCAAAGCCGAATTGTACGATCCGACCGTCGGCACCATCGGCGCTTTCACTTCGGCCGGCTCAAACACCTACCCCCGCCTCTATCATTCCAACACCATCTTATTGCCTGACGCGACCGTGTTCATGGCTGGCAGCAATCCTCATCAGGGAACCTACGATCCGCACATGGAAATTTACTCGCCTCCCTATCTGTTCAATTCGAACGGAACTCTGGCGACACGGCCGGCCATTACAAACGTAACTCCCGGCGTGATTGGCTACAACAGCGCCTTCCAGGTGCAAACTCCTGATGCTGCCAATATCACCTCGGCTGTGTTGATCCGCCCAGGATCTGTTACCCATTCCTTCGATATGGATCAAAGACTCGTCGGATTGGTCTTCACGGCGGGAAGTGGTGTGCTAAACCTCACATCTCCTCCGAATTCCAATATTGCGCCGCCGGGTTATTACCTGCTCTTTATCTTGAACTCGTCCGGTGTGCCCTCCGTCGCCCAATTCGTCCAGCTCTCGTTGACTCCCACGGATCAAGCTCCGTCCGGGACAATCACCGCGCCCCCCTCGAACGTCTCGGTTGGCCCTGGACAGTCGGTCTCCTTCTCCGGAACAGGGAGCGACCCCGACGGCACGATCGCCTCCTATAATTGGGTGTTTCCGGGCGGCAATCCTAGATCGAGTTCGTCGCAGAATCCCGGTTCAGTCAGCTTTGCGAATCCGGGTACTTTCACGGCGTCCCTCACGGTGACCGACAATCTTGGTCTCACGGATCCAAGTCCCGCGACACGCACAATCACGGTCACGCCCGATTTTTCCTTGACTTTCTCGCCGGCAACGCAAACCGTAGTTGCCGGCAATAGCACGAGCTACACCATCAATGTTGTCCCCGGTCCCAATTTCACGGGTTCCGTCAGTTTTTCGGCTTCCGGCCTCCCCTCGGGCGCCTCTGCCTCGTTCAATCCTGCAACCGTCACCACGTCCGGTTCGACGACAATGACGGTATCGACGTCCGCTAGTACACCGACCGGCAATTCCAACTTGACTGTGACGGGAACAAGCGGCTCCTTGAGCCATTCGGTCACCCCAGTGCTTTCCGTCATCGTTTCGGCGGACACAACGCCACCGTCGGCGCCAACGAACCTGACGGCAGCCGCTGCTTCCAATTTGCAAATCAATCTTTCCTGGACAGCGGCGACCGACAACGTCGGTGTAACAGGAAACAGAGTGGAAAGATGCCAGGGTGCGGGTTGCACCACTTTCGGGCAGATCGCGAACCTCGGAGCGGCCACTAGCTACAGCGACACGAGCTTGCAGCCCTCGACGTCCTATAGCTACCGCATCAGGGCTAATGATGCCGCCGGAAACATCGGTCCGTATTCGAACGTCGCCAGCGCAACCACGCCCGTGGCGCCGCCGCCACCGGTCAAGTTTGTCCAGCAAGTCGCGATGACGGCGGGTACCGGCGTCAGCACCGCCTCGCAAATCTTTACTATCCCCAGCGTCACTAGCGATCTGATTGTTGTCGGCGTTAAGTGGGGCGACCAAACAATCTCTGTCGCTTCCATCGGCGACGACAAGGGCAACGGGTACAACAGCGCCGTCGGCCCGACCAATTGGAGCGGCACGGCGAAACGTGCTCAGATCTTTTACGCGAAGAACATCATCGGAGGCGGCGCTCCGATCACCATCACCGTGACATTGACGGGCAACGCCACGAGCTCCTTCCAAATCTATCAAGTGGAATACGCGAACGCTGATGTCAATGCACCTCTGGATGTGGTCTCCGCGGCCATCGGCACAGCCTCTTCGGTCAGCAGCGGAACCGCCACGACCAAATTCCCGAACGAACTGGTCTTCGGCTTTTCCATCGCGGATTCCGTGGGCGTAAATCCCGGGCCGGGATTCACCGCCGAGTCCACGTTCCGCGGAAATCTTGTCGAAGACATGACCGTCAGTACAACGGGATCTTACGCGGCACTCGGCACCGCTACCGGCATTTCCAATTGGTTCATGCAAATGGCCACGCTCAAGGCGGCCAACGCCGACACGATTCCGCCAACCGCGCCTTCCAGCTTGACGGCCTTGGCAACGGGCCCAACGCAAGTCAATCTGTCCTGGACGGCCTCCACGGACAACGTCGGCGTCACCGGTTACTTTGTCCAGCGTTGTTCTGGATCGGGCTGCACCAATTTCTCGCAAGTCGCCAGTCTGCCGGGCAACACGACGGCCTACAACGACACCAGCGTGGCGCCATCGACGACATACAACTACCAGATCGTAGCGACGGACGCCTCCGGCAATCCCAGCTTGCCTTCCAATCCGGCGAGCGCCACGACGCTAGCCGATACTCAAGCGCCGACCGCGCCCTCAAATCTTGCCGCTGCAGTCGTCAGCAACACGCAAATCAATTTGACTTGGACGGCCTCGACAGACAACGTTGGAGTAACGAATTATCTGATTCAGCGCTGCGCAACTCCCGCGTGCTCGAATTTCGCTCAAATTGGGACCACTGGCGGTCCGGGAACAGCCTACAGCGATACGACTGTCTCAGCTTCCACGAGCTACACCTATCAAGTGATCGCCACGGACGCGGCGCTCAATCAAAGTTTGCCTTCCAACACGGCCACGGCCATCACCACAGGTCCGCCAGCCGCGCCTTCTCTGTTGACGGCCACCGCAGCCTCGGCTACGCAAATCAATCTTGCGTGGACCAACAACGCCATCAACCAGACGGGTTTCAAGGTGGAACGCTCGCCTGACAACGTTACATTCGCGCAAATCGGCACGGCTGGCGCCAGCGCGACAACCTACTCCGATCCGAATTTGTTGCCGCAGACGCTCTACTACTACCGCGTCCGGGCCACCAACGCTTCTGGCGACTCCGCCTACAGTAATGTTTCCAGCGCCACAACTCTGGCAGACACCACTCCGCCGACGGCCCCCTCTGGCCTTACGGCTACCGCCGCCAGCAGCACACAGATCAATCTTTCGTGGACGGCCTCGACGGATAATGTCGCTGTAACGGGATACCAGATTCAGCGCTGCCAGGGCACGGGCTGCAACGCGTTTGCACAGATCGCGGCGCCCGCGGGAACCGGAACGACCTACGTCGACACGAGCCTTTCGCCTTCGGTGAGCTATAGCTACCAAGTCATCGCCACTGACGCTGCAGGGAATCCCAGCTCGCCATCCAACATCAGCAGCGCCACAACTCTTGCCGGTCCTCCCGCGGCTCCTTCCGGATTGCTTGCAACTGCAGCTGGCGCCACGCAGATCAATCTCTCGTGGACCAACAATGCGACCAACCAGACCGGCTTCAAAGTGGAGCGCTCGCCGGATGGCGTCACCTTTACGCAAATCGGGACGACTGGAGCAACCACAACAACCTATTCCGACAGCCCGCTCGCTCCGATGACCCTCTACTACTATCGCGTGAGGGCCACCAACGGCGCGGGCGATTCCGCGTACACCAATGTGGCGAACGCGACGACACTTGCGGATACGACGCCGCCGACCGCGCCCTCAAACGTGACGGCAACTGCCACGAGCAGCACGCAGATCAATCTCGCGTGGACCGCTTCGTCCGACAACGTTGGCGTGACGCAATACCAGATCCAGCGCTGCCAGGGCGCAGGCTGCAACTCGTTTGCGCAAGTGGGAACCTCAACCACCACGAATTTCCCCGACACCGGATTGCTCGCTTCCACTTCTTACAGCTATCAGGTGCGGGCTCTGGACGCGGCCAACAATCCAAGCGGTTTTTCGAACATCGCCACGGCGACAACGCAGGCGGCGGCTCCTCCTCCACCCGTCACGCTTGTCCAGCACATCGAAACATCGGTGCTGGCTGGAACGAGCACGCTGTCCCAGACGTTCCCGGCCGCGAGCGTCAGCGGGAATCTCATCGTTGTTTCGGTGAAATGGGGCAACCAAGCGCTGTCGGTCTCATCGGTTGCCGACAACAAAGGAAATGCCTATACACCCTTGATCGGGCCCACCAACTGGAACGGCACGCTGAAGAGTGCGCAGACCTTCTATGCCAAGAACATTGTCGGGGGTGGCGCACCCATCACGATCACCGTGACGTTGAGCGGGAATTCCACCAGCTCCTTCCACCTCTACCAATTTGAATACACCAACGTGGATCCGACCAATCCGATTGATACGACGTGCGCAGCTGCGGGCGTCGGCACGGCACTGAGCTGCGGTCCGATGACCACCAATTTCGCCAACGACCTGCTCCATGTAGTGGCCTTCAACGACAGCGCTGTGACGAACGCAGGGGCTGGATTCACGACGATTTCCACATACCACAGCAACCTGGTGGAGAGCGTGCAAACCGCCGCAGCGGGCTCCTACACCGGAACCGCCACCAATTCGGCTTCCACAAGCTGGTTTATGCACTTGCTGGCCATCAAGCGGCATCCCTAGGATATAGCCGGTAACCTGAGGATTTCTGAAAGTTCGTGGCGAATGGGATGCTTGTGAAAGGGGCCGTTCCGGATTTGAGCTCGATTTCGCGAGAAAGCGCGGCTACCCTTCGCGTTCTTCGCCGGCGCTGAAATACGTGCAATCTGGATGATGGAAAACCAGCGCGCTCACGCTGGCCTCCGGGTCCATCATGAAGCCTTCCGTCAGTTGCACGCCGATTTCTTCGGGCTTCAA
>Ga0137415_10000085_pt1 | contig 71024 bp, 64 predicted proteins | sample CZODoug3_1_1_16f_FD_183082 | JGI IMG/M metagenome (GOLD analysis project Ga0137415, IMG submission 183082) | Vadose zone soil fungal communities from Angelo Coast Range Reserve, California, USA - CZODoug3_1_1_16fungal (Hybrid Assembly) | ecosystem: Environmental > Terrestrial > Soil > Vadose... | reverse complement strand
AGAAGCAGACCTTGGGTGAATTGCTGAAGGGCTAGAGGCACCGTTCATTCGGCGGCACGCAAAGGCGTATCGGATCGTTCGCTGAGGCTGCCTTCCTGTGTGATATCCGCCACAGAACTTGAACAGGGTGCCCCTTACACCAGTAGATCACGGCGAGGAATGGGCTCGCCCTGGGGACATCAGGAGCTGACAATGCGCGAACTGAGCACCAACGAACTGGACACTGTCATCGGCGGCAGCGTCTCTTACCCCGGAGTTTATCTTCAGGAATTGAACGCAAGTTTGATTTCGATACCCGGAGTTAGCACGTCTACGGGCCAGCAGACATATGTTGCGTACCAAACCAAGACGCCATTCCACTGGCGCTGAATTTTGAAAATGACCGCCGACTTCCGGTCTTCTTGCAGGAACGGACATCGTCACGTCCGGTGGCATGTCCGAAATGTGCCGATTTTGTTGCAAAAGTATTTTTGGGGTGGTGAACTGAAATTTTCAGAGCCGCTGATGCGTCTCGCGCCTCGCGATGTGAGGGACCATATCGTTTCACGCCAAAACGACCACGGACCTTCGTATCGGCGCCACGGAGCCTCGCAGCGACAGCGATGTCTCGGAATCGACCTTCGCGAGATTTTTGGCGTCGTCGGATTTTCGACTTTTGCAACAAAATCGGCCAATAACGGACCTTTGCGTCGTTCACTCAATTACCTTATCGGCAATCGCGACGAGCGCAGGAGGTACGGAAAGCCCCAGCTGCTTGGCTGTCTTGAGGTTGATGGACAACTCGAATTTGGTTACTTGGTAGATCGGGATGTCGCCGGGCTTTGCTCCTCGGAGAATTGCGTCGATAGTATTGGCGACGCGCTTATACAATTCGATCTGGTCGAAGGAGTAGGCCATTAAGCCCCCAGCCTCGACGGCTTCAACATTATGAAAAATCGCCGGAAGCTTCGCGTCGCCGAGCAACTTAGCGATCAAAGTGCTGTTTTGAAAGGTCTCAGGCGAATCGGCGACCAAGACCGCATTTGCGCCGTCGCGGGAGATGCTCTCGACCGCCGCCCGATAGTCTGCTTTGCTGGCACCAAATTCCACTAAAGACACCGCAAGAGGTAGGCCTGCCGTTTCGGCCGCTGCGCGGATTGCGGGACCGGTAATTGGCCCATTCCATGACAATCGAAGAGCGAGACAGCCAAGTTTCGACATCGTCGGAATTATCTCGCGCAACAGTGCAATCCGTTTTCCATGAATGGATGGACCGGCGTCGATGCTGGCTCCCGTGAAATTGCCGCCCGGGTGAGCCAGACTTTCGGCGATCCCTTGCTTAACGGGGTCGCCAGTTATCACTACGATCGGAATACGCGATGTTAGCTTTTTGAAGAAGAGTAGCCCAGGGCCAACGACGTAGATGACATCCGGGTTGCTCCGAACGATTTCCGTCGCCAGGTCTTCGGGGCCGGACGTGTTTTGCTCTCGGCCGTAACGTTCGACCTTGAGGTTTTGTCCCTCGATCTGCCCCAACCGCCGAAGCTCAGCGAATAAGGCTCGCCAAGCTTTGGTTTTGCTATGCTCATGCAAGTCGGCGCTTGGCTTTGATGGGCTGAAGATAGCAAGACGTTTCTTATTGGTGCTCTGCTGTGCCGTCGCAGCGAGCGGCCATGCCACCGCCGCACCGCCAAGAAGACTGATGAAATCGCGCCGTCTCATGCAGCCCTCCAAGGAGGCTCAGGACCACGCTAAATCCAGGTCGAAGCATACCACATCGCGGCATGGGAGTCCGGGGTGTTGGAGGCGCAAGATGTCGAGCGCGGCAATCCGCTATTCTGCGTTGCGCCATGACCGCTAAGGGTCAAACGCGTCATTTTGACCGTGCGACGATTACTTCCGGTCTTCCCCTACTAGCGGACAATTTCCGAGCCGGTCGGCATGTCTCAAAGGTGCCAATAACGGAAGCTGCCCAAATCGAGCGCGGCGCTGCACTGATCAGCGCGCAGTGCCATTTCCTTTAATGATGCCGCGCTCTACGAAGTCCGCGGCATCTTGAGCCGTCATGTTCTGGCTATGGAGCAGTCGCACAGCCGGACTTTCTCTCTCAGCAAAGATAGCGACCATCACATTGTCGCCGGTCACCTCCTGCTGGCCCATTTGCTCAGCGTGTGACACGGCACGCTGCTTCACACGTTGAAACGCTGCGGTCGGGAGCGATCCGCCGGGGCCGGTTTCGACTTTGGTCGGCGGCATCGAAGTGATGCGACGCCCCGCATGAAAACGGCGCACGGCGGCGGCTGCTTCCTGCAGACGAGAGAGGACCGCGAAATCCGACGTGCCGCTAATGATCGCGTTCCTGACCTGCTGGGGACTGACGAGCCTTGTTGTCACGATGGCTGGCAACTCATTTTCAATGTACCCGGTTAAGCTTTTCTGGAGCACTGCAAGATCGACCCCGCAAGCGCGCATCACCTTCGATGCATTCGCATCATCTGTCAGAGCGAGCAGCAGATGTTCTAGTGTCGTGTATTGGTGGTCTCGCTCATCTCCATCGCAGAGGGCACGCTGGAAGGTCCGTTCGATTTCCTTGGAAAATCGAGGTACGCTCGGCCCAATTCCGGCATCGATTGCAGCCGGTGATGTCGTAGCATTTTTGGAAGTGCCTACGCCACGGATTGCGGCAGAGAGTGTGTTCCAATCGGCAGCACCAAATGCCTTAGCAATCAGCTCAAGGCTTTGGCTGTGTGTGATCCTGAGACCGTGGTCAGCGAGGAAGGTTCGCGCCGTTTGTGCCATCACCTTGGCATCGCGATAATCGCGCATGATCTTTCATCCTTTGCATGAACGAAACCGAGGTGTCAGGGCTTGCGTTGCTGACCCGTTCGTTCGGGCAAAGGGCCATGAAAGACCGATGATACGTTCACCATCCCCATTGGGGCGCAAGCAGCAGGTCGTATCTACCTTGGAGAATAAAATGATCCTGATGCAAATTGTTGTCAATTGCCATGACGAGATGGATCATGTCCGGTTTGGGGGTCAAACTGAGAAGATCTCAGTGTTAGCAAATGTCTTCCGAGTTACCCTAAAAGCGGACATCGCTCAACACAGTCGGCATGTCTCAAGAGTGCCAAACCCGGAAGAACTCAGGGTGAGCAAATCTCGTCCGAGATGCGCTCAAGAGCAGACATCGAGACGGCCAGTCGTCGATCGGTGTCGCAAAAGCGACGCAGCACGGACAAGTCGGATCGCGGGTCCGCCCTTTGAGCAGAATTTGAACGGCACGCGGTCAGAAATCGAACATGCGGAGCTGTTGCTTGCTGACCCGGTCGGCCGGGTCGATCGATTGCGCCTTACGGAAATCGGCGATCGCCTCGGCGCGGCGGCCCAGCACTTCATTGGAGAGGCCGCGGTTGTTGTAGGCTTCGACATAGGACGGACCGAACTGGATCGCTTGCGTGAAATCTGCAATCGCTTGGTTGCTGTCACCCTTTGCGACGTAGGCTTTGCCGCGGGAGTTGAAAGCGTTGAAGTCCTTGGGGTTTATCGCGATCGCCTGGTCATAGTCGGCGATCGCGTCATCGATCTTGCGCAGCGCCATATAGGCATTGCCGCGATTCCAATACGCCACGCCGTTCTTTGGATTGATGCTGATCGACTGATCATAGTCGGCGATCGCGCGGCGATAGTCCTTCAAGCCTTCGTAAGCGACGCCGCGGCAATTGTACCCGCCGGAATTTTTGGGTTCGCGCTTGATGACCTCGCTGCAATCCGGAACGGCGAGGTCGTATTGGCGATTGTTGCTGTAGGCAACGCCACGCGAGCTGTACAGCCAAAGCAGATTTGGATCGAGCTTGATTGCCTCGCTGTAGTCTGCGATCGCGGGCTCCCATCCGCCTTTTTTCGTGATCAACCTCTTCCTGAAGAGCGCCTGACCCCTTTGGCCGAAACCAAAGGCGTATTTCGGATCGATTGTGACCGCCTCGGTGATATCGGCGACCGCCTGGTCGAATTCACCCTTTTCCGTCCACGCCATGCCGCGGCGGGCATAGGCCCACACGTCCCTGGAATCGACCCTGATCGCCTCGGCGTGGTCGGCCAGCGCAGCGTCGTATTCATGCAGACCGTAGTAGGCGACGCCACGGTTGTTGTAGGCCCAGCCATATTTCGGATCGATCTTGATCGCCTCGGTGCAATCCGCAATGGCCGCGTCGTGGTCCTCTTTGCTCTCGTAAGCCTCGCACCGGTGCGCAAAGGCCCAGGCGTCCTTCGGGCTGAGCTTGATGGCCTCGCCGTAGTCGGCAATCGCGCGGTCGTAATCCTTCCCGTTGAAGGAGCCGCGGCCCCGGTTCTTGAAGGCCTTGACGCGTTCTGCCACCTGCTCGCTTGCATCGTCGATGATGCGGCTGCAGGCCGCGCCCCCGACGTCGGGCTTGTCGGCGCTGGCGGCGCACTCGCCCCGGTCGGCCGGCGTGGCGGCCAACGCCGGCATCGCAAGCAGGAGACCCACGCAAAGGAGCAGTCCACCTGATCCGCGCGCTGCCATGCTGTTCCCCCTCCGCCTTGCGCTTCGACGCGACACGTACGGGCGTGATGACTTTAGCCCCAACGGCAGACATTCTGCCATCGTCAACCTGGGTCCGAGATGGGTCGTTACCGAAATGGCTTGCCCTCGCCCTCGCCAATCAGCGAGCGGATGTCCTCGCGGACCTCCCCGTTGGACTCAGGCTCAGCCAGAGTTTCCGCGAGACGGATCACCTTGGCGCGATAGTGCTCAGCGATATTTGGATGTATGTCTGGCAGATCGGCCGGAGCCTCTGCAAGACGCGCGTCGATTTCAGCCTTCTGCTGCGCCAGCTCCCCCATCCTTGCCTTCATAGCCGGCTGGTACATGCCATCCTCGATGGCGTCGAGAATCGCTTTTATACCCCTGTCAATTTTCCCAACGGCGCGTCGGTCCGCTTCTGCTTGCGCTCGCCGCTCACGCGACCGTGAGACGGACGGGGTCGGACCGGAAGGCTTCCCGGTTGTAGGCCGTTCGGCCTCAGCTTGTCGTCGAACGCAGTTTGCCGCCCGGAATGAGAGGAGCCCCCTGGCTTGTCGCTCGGCGCCCGTGCAGATGATATGTCAGCGCCATCGAAAGGCAGACGGAGAGCGCTGCCTTGGGCAGCGGACCGGTTACGTTCAACAGCAAAGCCCGGTTGTCCCGGTACTGGAATTCGTCGGGAAAGCGGTCACGGAACGTCTCGACCAGCGTGGTCCGGCAGTTGAACAAGACCGCGCAATGCTGCGCCGAGCCCTTCACGCAGCCGAGCCGGATGGTACTCCCGCTTCCGGTCTTCTCCGTCAGATACGCGGGCTCGCCCCATTTCAGGGTCTCGGTCAGGAGACCGACGCCGGCGGAGGCCTCGGCTGCCGCAAAGATCAGCCGCCGTACCTCAAGAAGGCGCCGGCGGACCGGCCACGAAAATGCTTCGAGGGCACTGCTCACGTCGCGTGGCGGCGGTGGGCACGTCATGTCGCCTCCTTCAGAGGTAGATGGATGTCGGTAAGAAGCTCGGTCGGCGCGACGTCCATCGGGCTGTTGAGGTAGGCTTCGAAAAGGGGCGCATCCTCGGACTCGTACCGGGAGACCGGGAGCCAGACGCCGAGCAGCCAGCGATAGGCATCCTTCATATCCGCGTATGGACCCTTGTAGCTTAGCCGGGCATAGGTGCCGCCGCGCAAAACGATTGCCTCAAGCGACGCTGGAAGGTCTACATCTTTCAGGAGGGGCGTGCAGGCCTTTGATCGCAATTCGTCGACGGGAATGAGATCGGGGTCATCGAGAAACACCGCATGCATCTTCGGGGCGGGTGCCAGAAGCCCGTGGGCCGCCAGCTCCGAAAAGAGCCGGGCCATTGCCTTGTCGATCTGCATGTATGGCCCAATATGGGCAGCCGCCGCGCAACGCATCGGAGGCAATGTCACGATCGCCACAGGGAAGCCCTTGGCATCCTGTTCACGGGTGGCAGCCTTGAAAGCCGAATGGCTTCCGCTGGACCGGTAATCCGCCGGCGTTTTTTCGTAGGCTTCCTTGAACGCCCGCCCAAAGGCATCGACGGCGCTGTAGCCGGCCCGTTCCGCGACGGTCTTGATAGCTTCGTCTGAATTGGCCAAGCGGTCAGCGGCTCGCAGCAGGCGCAGACGCCGCACCGTTGCCGTGATCGTTTCGCCTCGCATGGCGACGTAGATGCGGTGCCAATGATAAGGCGACAGACAGGCAATCTCGGCGAGTTGATCGAACCTGATGTCCTCGTCGAGATGCGCATAGATATGGTCGATGACACGGTTGAAACGCGCATCATAGCTCGCGCGGGTTTGCGGCTTGTTCATTGGCCTGACCTCCATTTGGCTCAAGCATATTCGCAGACAGACCGATAAATCTTGCTGATTCAGGCCGTCCTCACGCATCGCCAGGATTTCAATCGCTCGTGCATCAAAGATTTTTCCCTAGATAGGCAATAGACCATTACTGCCAAGATCGCACAACTGGATCGCGTCGCGCATAAACGGGACTCGCGAAGCAACGCCCGATTTGCGATTCCTGGAGAGAGTTATTTCGCAATCGGCGGCGTAGACCGCTGCGCTCCGAAGGCAAAGGTCACATCGTGTCGGGTGCGCCACAAAATCAATTACTTCGCGGAAGCGTCCTGAAGCGAGTGGAAGTTAGATCAAAGACGTTGTCGATACATCGCTTCAACGTACCGAGGCGACGCATATACAGGCAGTTCGATTTCGAAAAGCGGATCGACGAGCTGATCGCTGCAGGTGGCAAGACGTGACCTCAAATGGGATGAAAATCTATCTGGCATCACCACTGTTCTCGGAGAGCGAGCGAGAAACTCTCGACTTCGGGATTCGATTTCTCAATTTGCGAACGTTTATCTTCCACAGGAGGATGGCGGGCTCATTTTCGATCTTGTTCAGGCCGGCATGTCGCCAGTTGAAGCCAAAGCCCGTAGCCTGCGGCGCAGTTTCACGGCAAGCTGCTGGCGGATACTGTCGCGATGCGTATCTCGATCAGATGTCAAAAATTCCTTCACCAACTGCTCAAAGCCGATTGAAGGATTTACAACGACCGGCTTCATGTCCGTTAGGTTCTGAAGATGCGGATAAAGTTCCACGGCATCAAAGATACGGAAAACCTCTTTCCCGATCACAGAACACTGGCGTGTCGCCCGCCCAATCATTTGTTCATAAAGGATGCGGCTTTCACTGTATTCCTCCGCCGCAGGCCGTCTTGCGTGAGACGAAACGGCTGTGAAGACATAGGCGTATGACTGGTCATACGCCTATGTCGAAGGTTAGCCGCCTTGAGATGAATTCGTCGGGTGCCCGGCGACGCTGGACGCTGGAAGAGAAGCACCGGATTGTCGCGGAGAGTTGCGCGGGTTCGCGGTTAGTGTCGGCAACAGCGCGTCGGTACGGGTTATCTGCGAGCCAGCTTTTTAGATGCTGACCGGGCAACTTGATTCGCCGTCCGCGCGGCGCGTGGCGGGCGCCCTGGGGCTGTATGGAGGCTCCCCGATAGCTGACCGGCGGTTTTGACCAGGTGGCGGGAAGCTGCTACACGTTTACGTAGTGGCGTCGCCCGGCCTGATCGCTCGCGCCGTCGATTGCGGGCGTGGTCGGAACCAGTCGTCGCGTTGCTCCCGGCGGGTCCAACCGGTACTGATCTGCAGCCGGCTCTGAATGAGCCGCGGAGCGCCAGGACGGAGCCGGGCATGGGGTTGTCGGCGCGTTTGACCGCGGGGATGGTCGCCCTGATCGTGCTCACCGTGGCCGCCACCGGCGCGCTCACCTATCATAATGTGTCCATAGTCGAGGTTCCGCGCGCGCTTGATCGCCTCGACATCCATGCCCGTCTGCTTGCCTCCGATCTCGAGGCCTCTGTGGGCGGATTGCGAGGTGGTGTGCTCGCCATTCCGAGAACGGCTGCCGTCGCCGTCGAAGGCGTCAGGCGCGCGACGCGAGGCGGCGGCGTAGATCCCTTCGGCGTCACGACGCTGGCCCAATGGCGCGGCGCGCTGAGCGAGAGCTTCGCCGGTCAACTGGCCGCCAATCCGGCTTACGGTCAGATCCGCCTGATCGGTGCCACCGACGGTGGCCGGGAGATCGCGCGGACCGACCGCATGGGGCCAGAGAACGCCGTCCGGGTCGCGCCCGAAGCCGAGCTCCAGCCCAGGGGCGACCGTGATTACTTCCGGCGCGCCATGCGGCTGCGCGCCGACGAGGTCGATATCTCACCGGTCGAGCTCGATCGGGAGCACGGAGCGATCGACACGCCACATTTGCCGGTCGTTAGGGCGTCGACTCCGGTCGTGGGGCCGGACGGGCGGCCATTCGGGATTGTGGTCATAGATATCGACCTGCGTGGGCCATTCGCGCGTGTGCGCGAGAACGCCCGACCCGGCGGCGCAGTTTACATCGTCAACAGCAACGGCGACTATCTGGTCCATCCCGATCCGGCTCGCGAGTTCGGCTTCCAGCTCGGCGCGCCGTCGCGCCTGCAGGACGATTTTCCGACGCTGGGCGGCATGCTGGCTCGTGGCAAGGCGGCGCCGCAGGTGGTTCAGGAGCATAGCGGTGCGGAGTTCGGCGCGGCCTTGGCCGGTGCGCGGCTTGCCGAAGGACCCCAGCTATTCGTCGTCGAGGCGGTGCCGTACGCGGATCTCGCCACGACGTTGACCACCGTGCGCAACTCCACCGTGGCGGCGGTCCTGGTGGCAGCGATCGGCGCCGTCCTGCTGGCCATCGTGCTGGCGCGCTCCTTGACCCGGCGTCTCACCCAGATGACGGCGGCGATCGACAGCTTCGGGCGCGGCGAGCCGCTGAGCCTGCCGACCCGGTCCAGCGGCGAGATCGGCGCACTGGCCCGCGCCTTTGATCGTATGGCTGCCGAGGTGCGTGAAAAAACGGTGTCGCTGGAGACCGAGATCGTCGAGCGTCGGCGGCTGTTTGCGAGCTCGCTCGACCTCATCCTGATCGTCGACCGCGAGGGCACCGTCATCGACATCAGCCCGAGCGCCGAGGCGATCCTCGGTTATCGTCCGGAGGAGATGATCGGCCGCAAAGGTGGCGCGCTCCTGCATCCTGGCGACCTTGAGCGGGCCCGCGAGGAAATGCGGGCGGCGCGCCAAGGCCGCGCCACGCGAAACTTCGACTGCCGCTATGTGCACCGTGACGGCCGGATCGTGCCGCTCACCTTGAGCGGGGCGTGGCTCGAGCTGGAGCAACGCTATTTCTTCATCGGCCGCGACATGACGGAACGCATCGCGTTGGAGCAACAGCTGCGCCAGTCCCAGAAGCTCGATGCGATCGGTCACCTCACCGGCGGTGTCGCTCACGACTTCAACAACATCCTTACCGTCATCACCGGGACCATCGAGATCCTCGCCGACGCGGTCGCTCATTCGCCGCAGCTTGCGGCGATTGCCCGGATGATCGACGACGCAGCATGGCGTGGCGCCGACCTCATTCAGCAGTTGCTCGCCTACGCCCGCAAGCAGCCGCTGCAGCCGCAGTCGACCGACGTGAACCGGTTGGTCCTCGACACCGCCAAGCTGCTTCGTCCAACTCTCGGCGAGAGCGTCGAGATCAAGATGACGCTCGAGGAAGACGCCTGGCCGGCGATGATCGATCCGTCACAGCTCGGCACCGCGCTGATCAACTTGGCGGTCAACGCCCGCGATGCCATGCCGGGTGGCGGCAAGCTCATCCTGGAGACTGGTAACGTGATGCTCGATGCGTCTTTTGCCACGATCCATGCGGAGGAGGTCCGGCCACGCCCCTATGTGATGATCGCGGTGACCGACACCGGGGTCGGAATCCCAGCAGACATTCGCGATAGGGTGTTCGAGCCGTTCTTCACGACCAAGGAGGTCGGACAAGGAACCGGACTAGGGCTCAGCATGGTCTACGGTTTTGTCAAGCAATCGGGCGGCCACATCAAAATTGACAGCGAGGAAGGCCACGGCACGACTTTTAAGCTGTACCTGCCGAGCAGCAGCGAGTCCGTCGCAGCACCGATCGAGCGACCGGTCGCCGCCGCTGAGGGCGGCGAGGAGACCATTCTGGTGGTCGAGGACGACGCATTGGTCCGTCAATACGTTGTCGCACAGTTGGAAAGCCTGCGCTATGCGGTGCTCGCCGCTGCCTCGGCGCGCGAGGCTCTCGACATGATCGCCGCCGGCCGCGCATTCGACCTGCTGTTCACCGATGTGATCCTCGGCAGCGGATTCAACGGTCCAGCGCTCGCCGATGAGATCCTGCGGCTGCGCCCGGGTGTCAAGGTGCTGTATACATCCGGATACACGAAGGACGCGATGGCGACCCACGGCCGGATTGATCCCGGCGTCGCGCTGATCCATAAGCCCTATCGCAAGATCGAACTCGCGCGCAAGATCCGCGCCGTGCTCGGCACACCTTCCGGCACGGCGACGCAAGATTGGCTCAGAAGGCTGCGATGAGCGGTTGCTCTCGCGCCGACCGCAGCGGCTCTATTGGGCGCGATGGCCGCAATCGGCGGGCTCGCCGTTGTTACGCAAGTGATGGTCGCCTACGCGGCCAGCCTCGCCAAACCAGGCGAGCGTGGCCGTGCGGTCGGCGTCGTCACCAGCGGCATCATCACGGGCATCCTCCTAGCCCGAACAGTGGCGGGCACGCTCTCGGACTTGTTCGGCTGGCGTTCCGTTTATCTGGTCTCGGCGGGCGCAACGTTGGTTGTCGCCGCGCTGCTGTTTCGAAGCCTGCCGCGACAGAGCCAGCCACGTGCGCGGGTTTCCTACGCCAGACTGATTCTCAGCGTGTTCACGTTGTTCGCCGAAGAACCAATGCTGCGCATTCGTGCGATGCTCGCGCTCTTCATCTTCTTCGCGATCACGGTGCTGCTGACCCCGCTCGTGCTGCTGCTCGATACCCATTCATAGTAGGATCGGCGAGCGATGGTTATCAGTTTCATCCACGCTGGGGCGCCACCGCTGTTGATCGCATGCAACCATCTTGAATTTAGGTGAGGACAGTCGAGCTAGCCTGCCTCCAACGAACGCAGCGATTATAGCAGGTGGTGCGGGGACCATAGGCTTCCGCCAGATCGTGCCACGGAGCACCTGAGCGCAAGATTCAAAAGATACCGTTCAGGACGCGTCGGTCGTCAACACGGGAATGCCACCAGCATCATGAGTATTCCGCTGCGCCGTGATCGCGGTCCGCCCAGCGCCCCTTTAGGGCTGATGCCGCCGCGTGATCGCGACCTGTGCGGCCTGCGTATAAAGGCTTGAGACCAGCTCGAGATGGCTGCCCGCCGCCTCGGATTTTTCCGCCCAGCCTTCGAGTGCCTCCAGCATCGGCGGCAGGGTCGCGGCGCGTAAGGTCGCATAGGCTTCGGTGACGGAGTAGCCGGTCTCGGTGGCGCGGTAGCGCGTCTCCTTGCGCGACGACGAGCCCTCGGTCTCGATCAGGCCGGCCTTCACCAGCTTTCGCGTGGCGTATTGCAGATTGGGGACGTCGACGCGGTTGAGCAATTGGCCGATCTCGGAGAGCCGCTTTGGCTCGTCGCCCATCCTGACCACGTTGAGCACGGCGACGTCGTCGCCGGTCAGCGGCACGTCGCAGACAGCGGCAAGGCACGAGGCCTTCCAGCGGTAATAGGCCTGCGCCAGCCGCTCCAGCCGGAATTCGAATTCGGAGAGCCGCCGCTCGGTCTCGGTGCGCGCGAGATGCCAGGATCCCGGCCGCTCGATGGTGGCCGGCCGTTGCTTTGGCTTGACCGCCGCGCCGGTTCGCTTCGCTGCGGCCTTCTGCGTCTTCCTCAACATCGTCTCCTGATTCCCACCCTTCGCTCATGTCCTGGGCAGGCTGTGCTCAAATCTATGCTATTTACAAGTTCGATTCTTACATTAAAAGTACAATTAAGAAAGCATGATGAAAAGGCAATAGCCTAGGTCGTGCCAGAACGCGTCAAACGGACGCGCAGGACGGGAAGGCTCAAGGGCTTTAGCGACGAGAGGGGATCGATGGCGGGACAATGGATCGACATCGCTGCCAAGGACGGCGGCAGCTTCAAGGGTTATCTCGCGGTCCCCGCGTCAGGCTCCGGTCCCGGCATCCTGCTGTTGCAGGAGATCTTTGGCGTCAACAAATCGATGCGCGAGGTCGCCGACCACTACGCTGAGGAAGGCTATGTGGTGCTGGCGCCGGATCTGTTCTGGCGCATGGAGCCCGGCGTCGAGCTCGGTTACACCGAGGCCGATTTCGGCAAGGCGATGGGCTACTACCAGCGCTTCGATGCCAACCAGTCGATCAGGGATGCGGCCGATGCGCTCAAGGTGCTGCGTGCGCGGCCCGAATGCAAAAGCAAGGTCGGCGCGCTCGGCTTCTGCCTCGGCGGCAAGCTCGCCTATCTCGCCGCAGCGCGGACCGACGTCGATTGCGCCGTCAGCTATTATGGCGTCGGCATCGAGGCCGATCTCGCTGAAGCCCACAATATCAAGGGACCGATGGTCTTCCATTTCGCGGAGCTCGATCGCTTCGCGCCGGCAGAGGCGCGCGAGCAAGTCAAGGCGGCGTTCAAGGGGCGTTCCGACGTCGAGTTCTATCTCTATCCCGGCTGCGACCATGCCTTTGCGGCACCGGAGCGATCGAGCTTTGACAAGCCCGCGACCTTGATGGCGCATACGCGCTCGATCGCGCTGTTGCGCCGGATTCTCGGCCCGAACTACGACCTCTCCGCATTGTGGGACAGGCACACCGAGCTCGAATTCGCGACGCGTTCGGCCGAACAAACCATGACGACCATGGTCGCCCAGCCCTATGTCAACCACATCCCGACCATGACCGGCGGCGTCGGCTATCGCGACCTCCTGCGCTTCTACAAGAACCATTTCATCCCGAAGACGCCGCAGGACACCAAGCTGGTGCCGATCTCGCGCACCATCGGCTCCGACCGCATCGTCGACGAGATGCTGTTCTGCTTCACCCACGACATCGAAATCGACTGGATGCTGCCCGGCGTACCGCCGACCGGCAAATATGTCGAGATTCCCCTGGTCGCGATCGTTCGCTTCCGCGGCGACAAGCTCTACAACGAGCACATCTATTGGGATCAGGCCTCGGTGCTGGTGCAGATCGGACTGCTCGATCCCAAGAAGCTGCCGGTCGCCGGCGTCGAGACCGCGAAGAAGCTGGTCGACGAAACGCTGCCGTCGAACACGCTGATGGCGCGCTGGTCCGAGAGCGCCGGGAAATAACCAGAACTGATCGACGGCGCCCGCTTGGGGCGCCGTTTTCGCGATTGGCTCAAATGAGTGGGGTAATGAACATGGTATCTTCGCTGTCTCGTCGTTCGATCCTGCAACTCGCCGGCGGCGTAGCCGCGTTGCCGTTGGCGTCCGGTCTCATCGGTGATGGAGCGGCGCAAGCCGCTGCGGGCACGCTGACCATCGCTTACAACGTCAACCTGCCGTCGTTCGATCCGACCATCGGAGTTTCGGCGGTCAACCCCACGATCCAGTCGATCTATCAGTCCGTGTTCGATCCCTACATCGGCCAAGCGCCGGACCTCTCGTTCAAGCCGGGCCTCCTGACCAAATGGGGCTGGAGCGAGGATCGCAGCAAGATCACGCTCGAGCTGCGCAAGGGGGCGACCTGGCACGACGGCTCGCCGGTGACGCCCGAGGACGTGGTTTGGTCGCTGCAACGGGCCGGCGATCCAAAGGGCGGCAACCCCGTCCAGTTCGTCTGGTCCAAGGTCGGCAACTACAAGATCGACGGCAATACCATTACCGGCGACGTGTTGGAGTTCGAGCCGACGCTGTTCAAGTGGATGGCGTTCCTCACCGGCTACATCCTTCCGAAAGCCTATTTCGAGAAGGTCGGCGCGGAAGGCTTTGAGAAGGCGCCGATCGGATCAGGCCCGTACAAGGTCGACGCCTTCGAGCGCAACGCGTTCCTGCGCCTGAAGGCGCATGCCGGCTATTGGGGCGGCAAGCCCGCCTTCGACACGGTGGTGTTCAAGTTCGTCACCGATCCCACCAGCCGCGTCGCCGAAATGGAATCCGGCGGATCGGACCTCACCTTCGAAATCCCCTACGAGGAATTCGACCGTCTGAAGGGCAAGCCGGGGCTGGTCGGCCAGACCAAGCCGGTGTCCGACATCGCCATGATCTTCCTCACCGATATCGACCCGATGCTCGATCGCAATGTACGCCTCGCGGCGAACCACGCCATAGACAAGAAAGCGATCGTCGAACGCCTTTTGAAAGGTTACGGCGTTCCTATATCGACGCTGGAAGCACCGGGCTATGCCGCCTTCGATCCCTCGATCAAGGTCGCCTACGATCCGGCGCTTGCGAAGAGCCTGCTCGCGAAGAGCGGCTACTCGCCGGAGAAGCCTGTCAAGTTCACGATCCAGACCACGCGCGGCTTCAAGCCGAAGGACTACGAGATGATCCAGGCGATCGTCGGCATGTGGCGCAAGGTCGGCATCGACGCCACCATCGAGGTCTACGAGATCGCAAAACATTTCGAATTGCGCGCGCGCCACGCGCTGGCGCCGGCCGCCTTCTACAATTGGGGCAATGCGATCGGCGATCCTTCGACCTCGACCGGCTTTGCGATGTTCGGCCCGTCGCCGCATTGCGCCTGGAAGGGCAAGGACCTCGTCGAGCGCATCGGACCGCTGTGGGGCGAGAAGGACGAGGCCAAGCGCATCGCCGGCTACAAGGCGGTCGACAAATACGTCGCCGAGGAGGGCGAGGTGATCCCGCTTTTCCAGTATGTGCAGCCGATCATCCACAAGAAGGGACTGAAGGTCGTGCCGCAGGCGAACGGCATGATCCTTCCGCACCTCATCACGCCCGCCTGAGCGGCGCTAAGCAGCGGGGGTGACATAGCGATGCGATGGGGCGAGATCATCAAGCGACTCGTCCTTGTGCCGCCCACTCTCTTTGGCGTGGCGGTGATCGTCTTCGTGCTGCTGCGCGTGGTGCCGGGCGATCCCATTGCCATGATGATTCCGCCCGGCGCATCGGAAGCGGATATCACTCGCCTGCGCGCGATCTACGGCCTCGACCAGCCGATCATCCAGCAGTTCGCGACCTGGCTCGGCCAGGTCGCGCGCGGCGATTTCGGCCGTTCGATCAGCGTGCATCAGGGCGTCCTCGACCTGCTGTTGGCGCGCCTGCCGGCGACGATCGAGCTCGCACTGCTCGCGACAATGATGGCCGTCGTGCTCGGCGTCCTGGTCGCGCTCACCGGCATCCTCTTGCGCGGCCGGCGGGCGGAATGGGTGGTCGATGGTGGCGTCGGCGGCCTGCTCGCCATTCCCGATTTTCTCTGGGCGCTGATCCTCTTGCTGTTGTTCGGTGTGCTGATCCCTTGGCTGCCGATCTCCGGCCGCATCGATCCGCAGATCGATATCAACCTGCGCAGCAATTTCTACCTGCTCGAAAGCCTCTTGACCGGCCGCTTCGATATCGCGTCCGCGCTTCTGCACCACATGATCCTGCCGGCGCTGGCGCTGGCGCTGCCGTTTGCGGCGCTGGTGGCGCGGATACTGAAAGCGTCGCTGGCGGAGGCCGAAGACCAGGACTACGCCCAGATCGCGCGCGCCCGCGGCTATTCCCGGCCGGCCATCCTGCTGCACGAGGTGTTTCCGAACGCGCTGATCCCGACCGTCGCGCTCGGCGGCGTCCAGGTGACGCTACTGCTCGGCGGCACCGTGCTGGTCGAGCGCATCTTCTCCTATGAGGGCATCGGCAACATGGCGATCGATGCCGTGATCAACCGCGACTTTCCGCTGATCCAGGGCCTGGTGCTGACCTTCGCGGTGCTGTTCATCACGCTCAACCTCGCCGTCGATTTCGTGGTGACGCTGCTCGATCCGAGGCTGCGCCATGGCTGAGCTTGCCCTTGCTTCTCCCGTTGCACGGCAATCGCGCTTACTCGCTGGCTTGAAGCGGGGCGGCGCGCGATTGTGGATCGGCGCGGCGCTGGTCGCCGTGCTGGTGCTCGCCGCGCTGCTCGCGCCGGCGATCGCACCGCATGATCCGCTCGAGCAGGATCTGATGTCGGCACAACTGCCGCCGGCCTGGATGGTCGGCGGCGATCCTGCCTACCTGCTCGGGACCGACAGTCTCGGCCGCTGCGTGCTGTCGCGGCTGATCTATTCGGCGCGCACCGCGGTCGCGGTGGCGCTGATCGCGGCGACGCTGGCGGCTTTGATCGGCGTCGCGCTCGGCCTGTTCGCCGGCAGCTTTGGCGGCTGGGTCGACCAGCTCATCTCGCGGCTGATCGACGTCTGGATGGCGTTTCCGCCGGTGTTGCTCTCGATCGTGCTGGCGGCGGTGATCGGTGCCGGCCTAACCTCGGTGATCGCGGCGATCGTCGTGGTCGATTGGACCCGCTTTGCCCGCGTGGTGCGCGCCGAAACCATGGTGCAGTTGACGCGCGACTACGCCGCGGCGGCGCGTGTCATCGGAATGAGCCGGGCAAAACTGTTGCGGCTGGAGATCCTACCCAATCTCGTTCCGCTGCTGGTCACGCTGCTCGCGGTCGAGATGGGGATCGCGATCCTCGTAGAGGTCATCCTGTCGTTTGTCGGCATCTCCGTGTCGGGCGACACCCCGACCTGGGGCAGCATGATCGCGGAGGGTCGCCAGATCGTCTACCAGGCGCCGTGGATCATGGCGCTGCCGATCGTCTGCATCATCACGAGTGTGATCGGCCTCAACCTGCTCGGCGATGGCTTGCGTCTCGCGCTCGATCCGGTGCAGCGATCATGACCGCCACGCTCGCCGTCGAGGGTCTGAAGGTTGCGATCGGCGCCGCCAACGTGCTGCGCGGCGTGAGCCTCGCGCTGCAACCGGGCGAAGTCCGCGGGCTGGTCGGCGAATCCGGCGCCGGAAAATCCATGCTGGGCCGAGCCGTGCTCGGGCTGTTGCCGGCGAACGCGACCATCATTTCGGGCCACATCGCCTTCGAGGGGCGCGATCTCCTGGACATGCGGGAGACCGAGCGTCGCGGCCTGCTCGGCCGCCGCATTGCACTGATCCCGCAGGATCCGATGACGTCGCTCAATCCGGTCAAGCGCGTCGGTGCGCAGATCGGAAGTCTGTTGCGGCATCATCTCGGCCTGTCGAAGCGGGCGGCGCTCACGCGCGCGACAGAACTCCTGACCGAAGTCGCGATCCGCGAACCCGATCGGGTACTGTCCCTCTACCCTCACGAAATCTCCGGCGGCATGCGGCAGCGCGTGCTGATCGCGATGGCCTTTGCCTGCGATCCCGGTCTGGTGATCGCGGACGAACCGACCACCGCGCTCGACGTCACCGTGCAGCGCCAGGTGCTCCAGCTTGTCGAACGTCTCCGACGGCGCCATGGCAGCGCCGTGCTGTTCGTGACGCATGATCTGGGCGTGGTCGCAAAGATCTGCCGCAGCATGACGGTCCTGCACGCCGGCCGCGTGCTCGAAGAGGGCCAGACCGCGGACGTGCTGGCGCGACCGCGTCATCCCTACACGCGCGCGCTCCTCGCGGCGACGCCGCGCGCGGATCGGCCGGCCGAGGCGCTGCGTCCAGTGCCGCCGGCCTTGATCGAACAATTGTGGTCGGAAGCGCACCGGCTTGACCAGCCGGCAATAGCGGGGCCGGCATGAGCGACATCCTGCTTCGCACCTCTGACCTAAGCTTTGGCTATCCGCAGCGTAACGGGCTATTTCGGAAACCGGCCCTGCGCGAGGTGATCAAGCGCGTCGACCTCGCCGTGCCGCGCGGCTCGGTGCTTGGCCTCGTCGGTGAATCCGGCTCGGGCAAGACCACGCTCGGCCGGCTCTTGGTGCGGCTGCTCCAGCCGACCTCCGGCGGTATCCAGTTCGACGATGTCGAGATCGGGCAACTCGACGAGGCCGAGCTGCGGCCGCTGCGTACGCGTATCCAGATGATCTTTCAGGATCCGCAGTCTTCGCTTAATCCGCGGCTGCGGCTCGGCACCACCTTGACCCGGCCGCTCGGCGTGCATGGGCGACTAAGGGGACAACGGGATCAGCGCGAGCGCGCGGCGGCGCTCCTCGATCTCGTCGGCCTGCCGCCCGACTGCGCCGATCGCTATCCCCACGAGCTTTCCGGCGGCCAGCGCCAGCGCGCAGGCATCGCGCGTGCGCTGGCGCTCGAACCGGACTTCATCGTCGCCGACGAGATCGTGTCGGGCCTGGACGTGTCGACGCAGGCGCACATCCTGCTGCTACTGAAGGAGCTGCGTGCGAGGCTCGGCCTCACCATGGTCTTCATCAGCCACGATCTCTCGGTCGTGCGCGTGCTCTGCGACGACGTCGCGATCCTGCACCATGGCGAGGTCGTCGAATATGGAGCCGTCGCAAGAGTCTTCGGTGCTCCGCAGCACGCTTACACCCAGCAATTGCTCGCGGCGATTCCGTTGCCCGATATCGAGCCGGGTTGGCTCGACGATGCCCCGCCGGCTGTCACCTCCCAGCAGCAAGGATCAGCCGCATGATCCGAGAGGTGTCGAGCACCAGCTGGCCTCGCTCTCGCACCAGAGTTTCAACTGACTGTCAACCATAGGAAGCGATCATGACCAAGTCTAGAGCACTGCTTGCCTTCGCCGCACTCACGCTTTCCGCGGCCGCATCGTCGGCCTTCGCTGATTCCATTCCGGGCATGCGCGGCCACGACCACACCGGCATCACCGTGCCCGACGTGAAAGCCGCGACCGCCTTCTTCACCGACGTGCTCGGCTGCGCGCATGCAATGTCGTTCGGGCCGTTTTCGGACGACAAGGGCACGTTCATGCAGGACGCCGTCAACGTGAACCCGCGCGCCGTCATCGACGAGATCAGCATGGTCCGCTGCGGCTATGGCTCCAACATCGAGCTGTTCCAGTACCAGTCGCCCGACCAGGCCAAGACGCTGCCGAAGAACAGCGACATCGGCGGCCACCACATCGCGCTCTATGTCGACGACATTGCGAAGGCGGCGGAATATCTGCGGTCGAAGAACGTCAAAACCATGCAGGGACCGATCCCGGTCAATGAAGGGCCGGCGGCCGGCCAGTCCATCCTCTATTTCCTGACACCGTGGGGCCTGCAGATGGAGCTGATCAGCTATCCCAAGGGCATGGCCTATGAGAGCAGCGCCAAGACCGTGCTGTGGTCGACGACGGAGCCGATGAAGTAGCGCGTACCGAGTATCTTTCCGTTGAAATAGAACAGCCATCCCTTCTAAGGGATGGATTGCCGGGCCAAACCCGACAATGGCGCGGCGCCATGTGCGGGCATCATGCTTCGCTCATGGCTTGAGCTTAATACCTGCAGCTTCGCGGTCCCAAGTCTGTGCCAAGCGGCCTTGCTCGCGCAGTTTGAATTTTTGCACCTTGCCGCTTTCAGTACGCGGCAGGTCGGCGACGAAATCAATAAAGCGGGGAATGGCGAAATAAGACAGCCGGCCCTCGCAATAGCGGATGAGTTCGGCACCATCGATCGCGGCGCCGGATTTCACCACTACAGCGTTCTGGCGAGCCTTCAAGAGTTGGACCGGAGAAAGCGCTCGAACCGCGCGAAACAGCAACAGTCGCGTTGGCCGTTCACCGGATCGTCTCACATTGAGCAGCGGCGGAGAGCGCCGAGCTAAGAGGCCTGAGTGAGACGGACCAAGAAACCGCTGCTGGCTCTCGCAGAGCGGTATGAAGCGGCCAAGTCGGCACTGCCGCCTGCATCAATTCGCAGACTTCCGATTCCAGGTAACCAAAGACGGCCAAGCGTTCATCCGGCGTGCATTCAGATGGTTGATAGCGTGAAAACCATTTGTCCCCACGATGCGGACCTGTCGCGATTTTTTAGCGCGTTCGGACGTTGTTCGGCCCTGCTTCACAGTCAGCACGGAGAGGTGACTCGAGCCTAGCGACGGAGCAACAAGAACGGGCTTCGGTGCCATCGAATCGCGCAGGAGCGAACTAACTCGTTTCACTCATGCGAGTCTTGGGCTGTTGTAGAGCTTCAAGTTTTGGGCAACGACTGCGGCACAATACCGGTCGTAGGTCGGCCGGATCTTATTTTCGCAAACGTGGTACCGCAGGTGCCTTCGGCTCGTCCGGAGCCCAGATGCGATAGTTCAGTTGCGCATAGATCGCGAAGCCCTTCGTCACCGTGGCCGTATCGATCCCAGGGAGGCCAGCCGTGCCGCCCGAAGCGTTTGCTGAAACCTCCCTCAGCGCCCAAACATTGACGCTCGCCGGACCAAAGTCGTAGCCGACCAGGCCGCCGACCGCCCACACATTGTAGCGGTTCACGTTGATCGCGCCGTTGTAGTAGGCGCTTGATCGGTCGTCGGTTACTTGGCCGACATAGTATGCCACTGGGCCAAGGGTCCACTTGTCGAAGGCCTTGGTGCCGGTAAATTCTGCATGAAGGATGTTGCCGCTACGGTAATTCGTAAGCGGGTTCTTTGTATTGATCTCCTCAAAGATGTTCGCCGTCAGGCTCCAACCATTCTTGACGTACGAGAACACGAGGTTTGGCTGAAATGTCCACCACGGAACACCGACGTTCGACAGGCCGGCCGGTCCTTGCTGCGTACCGGTCGGCATGTACAACCCGAGTCCGGTTTTCACGAAGAAGCCGCTATCACCTAGTTTCCAGCTTAGCTCGTTCGTAAGAAACGCGTTCTGCATGCCTGCTGGAGCAAAGTCAATCGGGCTTCCGATCGTGGTGGAGGTAAACGGCACCACGCCGACCACGTCGTAGGTGGCGCCCAGAAAAGTCCAGCCCGGGACCCAAAGCAAACCGTTTGCCACGGTGTCAGATTTGGATCCGACCAGCGCGCCACCAACATTCGGCGCACCGGGACCAACTATCTTGCCTTGATAGGTGAACACCTGATTGAAGCCGTAAAGGCCGGGCGGCGGCGCTTCCGCTGACGCTCCCAGCACGATGCCCGGCGCCTGGACCGCGCCGGAGAAGCCGAACTCGTAGGCGTGGGCCGTGCTCGCGATCGCCGACAGCGTCAAGCCAAATACAACAGAGCCCTTTGCCTTCACGCCAGTCCCCCAATTCCCGTTCATAAAACCCTCCAAGCGTCATGTTTGATTAGTCAGCTCACCAGTTCTGTCAGTCGGTCGGCGGCTCCGATCAGGAGCAGCAACCAGATCCTTTTGGCATGTTCCGCCCTGCCCGGTGATCGACGCTGTGTGCGTTTCGTTCCGGCGGAAGATCCATGGCGACATTTGATGCGAAAAAGCCGTTGGGCTTGAGAGTGAAGCCTGCATACTCGACCGGCATCACCGGGAAATCCTCTGGCTTGCAAACGTGGGTGTGGCCGAATGAATGCCACATCACGATGTCGGTATTTTCGATCGCGCGATTCTGTCGGACGTACTCCGGCAATCCGGCACCGCCAGCATGGAGATTTGGGTAGTCACCGCTCGCATATTTCTGAGCGGGATCGTACGGAGTCACCCAGATATGCTTTGTGGCGAAGCCACCGCGCTCGTGCACAAACGCCCCCGGTTGGGCGAGCATGACTGGACTTGGCGTGATGATCATTTTGTAGCCGGGCGGCTTGCCGACGCTGTTCTTCTCATTGGGATTGATGATTTTCCAGTACCGGCCGGTGCTGCCGTCGCCATTACGCGTCGCATCCCGCTCGCGGCTCAGAGTACGGCTCGTGGTGTCGAACACGTTGCCGTACGGATTATCGGTACCCCACGGCCGCGGCACGAACTCGTGTTCGGTCACCGTGTTGCCGCCACCATCGATATCCATGTGGAGGCGGGCGTTGAAAAAATGCTGGTGTGTCGGCCCGCCGAGCCCGTCATCGACCATGCCACCCCATGGATAGATCTCGCCAGGCGCGATGGCAGCCGTTTGAATGATGCCAGTTAGCTTGGCCTCGAGCTGGATTGTGCCGTCCTGGTAGAGGTACCAGAAGAAGCCATAGTCATAGTTACCGACTGTGGCAAAGAACGAGATTACGAGCCGCCGAGAGCGGCGCACCTCGAAAGTATCGTTGCGGAATTCATGGTGCTTCCAGAGAATGCCGTAGTCTTCTTCATGCATGCACACGGCATTCTTCATGACGAAGGGGTTGCCAAGATCATCGGCAATTGGAATGTCGAAATAGTGTATGTGACCGAGGCAATCGCAACCGAGTTCCAGGGCGTTGGCTAATCGACCGAGCCCGTATTCACCCGCATCGAACGCGCTCTTCCAATAGTGGTTCGCAGTCGGGTCGGCATAGGGGACGACCATCTCGGTCACGCTGGCGCGGAAGATAATCGGCCGCTCCCTGTCCCCATCCTTGAAGGACAAGGTGTGCAACACAAGTCCCTCGCGCGGCGTGAAGCCGACGCGAAGACTCCAGTGCTGCCAAGTCACCTTCCAGCCGTCGACCGTGAAGCTTGGGCCCTCTGGCTGCACGATATTGAGGGGTTTTAGATCAAGCCGGGGCGCGGGAAAGGACTCGCGATTGTAGTTGCGCCTTTTCTTGGGAATCGGGACGATACCGTCGTCAGTCAGATCAACGACCTTGTTCTGGATGAGGTCCACGACCGCGACCAGCCCCTCGATCGGACGGGCGTAGCCATTGTCCTTGATATGCTCGCGGTAATAGCTGACCGCGCGCACAATGCGCCGGCCGCGCTCGAACTCGCGATCGAAGAAGCCCGACGAGAACGGATCGACCTGCGCAAGACCGATGTCCTTGTCACTCATGCCGCGACGGCGCATCGCTGCGCGCCAGCCCGCATCAGCCTTGACGATCTTCTCGCAACGAACAATTTCTTCGATCATCACCGGTGGCTGCCCAAAGGGGGGCTCGCGCAGCGGCAGCGGCTTGAACGAGACGACACTTTTGCGTCCGATGTCGACCACGGCCTCCGCCGCGTCGCCGCTGTTGGCGTCCAGCACCAATGCGAAGGCGAGCCGGGGTTGCACGGCGCCTTCGGCATAGGCCGCCATCGCCGCCTTATCAGGCTCCTCAAGCCGCAGGATCGGGAAGCGGTGCTGGCTACCCAGCGAACGAGTGTCCCGGAGCACCGCAATCGCCGTGATGATCTCCTCGAGCCGCAACGGATCGAGGGGATGAACGGCAGAAGACGCCAACGACGGGGTACGCTCAGCGGAAGGTGCGGCTATGGATAGGTTGGGCATCAGAACATCCCTGACGAGAAGAGAAACCGAAACGAAACAAGGGCTGAGCCGGTGGCGGTCCGGCCGCTCGACGCGCGGTGGCCCGTCTTATCGAGCCGACGGGCCCCGGCGCGATTCCGTTTCATGCCTCGAAGACTCGCCCCAACGCGCCGTAGCGCGACGGCCGACTGGACTTCAGCCACAGGGCAAAAACGACGCCGACGACTCCCACCAGCGCGATGATGTAGGGGAACGATGCCACCACGAGGCTGTCCGAACCCGACAGCAGCGGAAGGTTGGCGATGACGACCCCGATCGTGCCGGTCAGCCCCGCTGCGCTGAGCGTGGGTGCGATCAGACGCTTCCAGGGGCTAAGCCCTCGCGCATCTTCCCTGAAGAAGGCGATCACGGCCAAGCACACCAAGACCTGCACCGCGAGGATGCCAAGCACTGCCAGCGCCGACATCCACGAGAAGACCACGGCGTAAGGATCTTGCTCGGTTGCCGCGAAAAGAGCCACGACAATGACGACGATCAGACTTTGCACCAGTCCGGCAAAGACGGGGGAACCATGACGTGGATGGACCGTACCGAGACGCTGCCAGACGAGTCCTTCCCGGCCGAGGGCAAAAAAGTAACGGTTGATCGTGTTGTGGAATGATAGCACGCAGGCAAACAGGCTGGTAATCAGCAGCACGTTCATCACCTCCGTGGACCATCCACCAAGCAGTTCGGACGATTTAACGAAGTAGAGAGTCTGCGGGTTAGCCTTGGCCGCTTCAGCAATCACGCTCGGCCCGTAGGCCTGTGCGATCGCCCATGTGGACAGCGCGTAGAAGCCGGTGATGAGGAGCACGGCAATGTAAGTGGCCCGGGGGATGGTCCATGCTGGATCGCGCGCCTCCTCGGAGAAGATCGCCGTCGCCTCGAAGCCGATGTAGGAGCCGACGACGAAGACAAGCGAGGCGCCAAGTCCTGGTGCAAAGACGTTCTGCGGCGCGAACGTGCTCGCGCTCAGGCCTTCCGGCCCGCCGTGGTTCAAGAGCACGGCGATATCGAGCAGCAGCAGGATGGCGATCTCGGCCAGCATGCATACGCCGAGCAGGTTGCCGCTGAATGCCACGTTACGCTGCCCACACAAGGTCACGGCCAATACCGCCAGAAGCGAATAGGCCCACCACGGCAGGTGAATACCGAACGGCGACAATGCGCCGTCCACGAACACCCCAAAGAGTGCGTAAATAGCGATCTGCACCGCGTTGTAGGCCAAGAGGGCGATCAGGGCGCCGGCAACGCCGATCGGTTTGCCAAGCCCTTGCGTAATATAGGTGTAGAACGCTCCAGCGCTGCCGACGAAGCGGCTCATGGCGGTAAAGCCGACGCTGAACAACAGATACAGGCCACCGGCCAGCACGAACGTACCCGGCACGCCTGGGCCATTGCCCATTCCAAAGGCCGCAGGGGTTGCACCGACGACGGCCGTTAGCGGCGCTGCCGCTGCGACGACGAAAAACACAATGTGGGAAAGGCCGATCGCGTTCTTGTGCAGCTGCCGTGTGCCCTGGATGGCGTCAACCATGAAAATCCCCCTATGTCGTATCGAGAATGGTTGACCGGCAGAGCCGTTGTCCCCGACCCCGTTGGGCAGAAGGCGAATGCCAAATCTGCGTTGCGACGTTAGGAGAATTCCAAAGTGGCGAACTAGGGCGGATTGTGCCTATAATTCGATAATCCGCGCCAAATGGGCGCGACGTGAGCAGCAGAGCAACGCCGACAAGATGAACTCGCTCTCATCCTTGATCCCGACCGTCAGGGCCTCGGTGCTCTTCCCCGTGATCAGCAGGCTTGACAGGGGTAGTGGGGGGACAGACGCACTGCTGGCGGTGCATGGCCTGCTGCGCTCCCAGCTCACTGACCCCTACGCCGAGGTTCCGTTAGCGCGCTATGTCGCCCTCCTTGAGCAAGCCGCAGTCGTGCTTCGAGATCCGAGCTTGGGTCTGCATCTGGGTCAAAACGCCAGATCCGCCGACCTGGGACCACTTGGCTTGCTCCTCTCCAAGGCGCCGACGATACGCTCAGCGTTCGAGCGTATGTCGCGCTTCCTGCATGCCCTTCAGACCGCGGCTTTGGTCGGTCTTGAGGACGTCGACAACATGACGGTGTGGACCTACCAGATCGAAGACCCAATGATCTGGCCTCGTGTGCAGGACACGGAAATGACGCTCGCGGGGACCTGGCAACTGGTTCGCTCGGCAGGGGGACGGCACTCGGCTCCATTGGAAGTACATTTCGAACATGATGCGCCGAAAGATCGGTCGGCGCTGGAGAGCTTTTTCCAAGCGCCTGTTCTCTTCTCGCAACCGACCAACCGGCTCTTGCTCTCAACCGCTGATGCGAGCCGCCCGATCCGGAACGAGGATCAGGAACTTCGTTTCGTGCTTGAGAGGCACGTCGGCGATTTGCTCGCAACCCGCAAGACGGAAACCGACCTTTTGCGCCGGGTGCAACAGTTGATCGGGCTCTACATCGGCATCGGGCGCGTGACGATCGACCGTCTTGCCGAGGATCTCGGTATTGCACCTCGAACGCTTCAACGGGAGTTGGCGAAGCGCAACACGTCCCTTCGCCTTCTCTTGCGCGAGCACCGTCAGACCGTCATCGAAGCCCGTTTCGGAGCCGGGCATTGCAACTTTGCCGATCTCGCCCAGACCCTTGGATATGCCGACGCCACGGTGTTCTGGCGGGCGTTCAAGAGTTGGAGCGGTACGACACCCCGCGACATGAGAAATCAGAGAGGCGGCACGCCGCGAACCAGAAAGAACGGACCGAACGGATAAGCACTTTGCCGCCTCGGTCGATCGAATTTCCTGCTCGCCAACCCAAATCCCTCTCTTCGGCGTTTTCCGCCTGCAGAAAATGTGGCCGGCGCCGTGGCGCCGGCCAAGTGTGGCGGCTTTGTAGATGCCACCAGAACGACGCATCCCTCGCCAGGAACACGATTGCATTCATCAAGTCCTCTACCGAGGCGCCCGAGCTTGATTACGATGCCGGCACAATTGTTGTGGTGTGAAAAGGATAGTGAGTGTTGCCTCCCTCGAACGGCGGAAAGTTCATGAAGTCCTGCCGCATCTCGTCCCGCACCGGCGAAAGCATCGCAACGTTCATGGCTTCGGCAGAGTCAAAAACCGTCACGTTGCGCTGCATCGCTGAGCGCGCAACCAGCGGCAGCTCGCAGATCACCAGAGCCGGCGTATAGATTTCGATACGGCGGATCCCAGGGAATCTCGCCATGATCTGGGGATGATGCGAAACATAGAATGCATGCCAGGCATTTACGTCGGAAGCCGAACCCGGATATTCAACGAGATATGTCAGGGCCCGGCCATCTGCGGATGCAAGCGCAGGGTCCGGAACGGGATATTGCCGGCCCAGAAAGCCTTGATGGGAAACGATCGCACTAGCCAGGCTCGGCAGGGTATCGCCGTTCGCCAACGGAGCCAGATAACCATCTCTTTTCAAACACCTCTCAAGTGCGAGGACTTCAGAGAATTCGAGATGCAATACCAGGCTCGGGAAGCCGGACATATCGGTGTAATAGGGATCGTGCGCCGAGGCCGGCGTCAGGATATGACCTTTAGCCATGCCTGGGCATTTGGATAGCAAGTGCTCCAGGGCGTCCAGATCCAGACGATTTAGCGGCAACATCCCATCATCACGCGCCTGCCACTGACAAAACCAGGATACTGACATTTTCAACACCCTCTATCGGTCGGATTGGCGGGACCGATCGCGTTTGTCACTAGATCCATGTCGCGGACGCCCATGACCATTGATGATGCTCAGTGCCCGCCAAGATAGGCCGCAATCAGTTTCGGGTCGTGGATGAGCGTTTCGGCCGGGCCTGACTGAACGATCTCGCCGGTCTCCAAGACATAGCCGAAATCCGCCGTCTCAAGCGCGGCGCGGGCGTTCTGCTCAACCAGAAGCACCGAAACGCCAAGCTCCCGAAGCGAAGAGATCGTTCGGAAGATTTCGCGAACGATGAGTGGCGCTAGGCCGAGGCTCGGTTCGTCGAGAATAAGAAGTTTCGGCTTCTGCATGAGCGCACGGCCGAGCGCGAGCATCTGCCGCTCGCCACCGGACAGAGTTCCGGCGGCTTGCTTCCTGCGTTCCTTCAGCCGCGGAAATCGATGAAACACGTCCTCCAGGTTGCTCTTCGTGCCCGAGCGGTCGCGCTGGCTGTACGAGCCGAGCAAGAGATTGTCGGCAACGGACAGGTCGGAAAACAGCTCGCGTTTCTCGGGGACGAGACAGAGCCCGCGCTCGACGCGCCCCTCGACGTCCACCCTCGAGAGGTCCGTCCCCTGGAAGATCATCCGCCCCGTGGACCGCAGGAGCCCCATCGCCGCCATGAGAAGCGTGGTCTTGCCGGCGCCATTCGGGCCAATCACCGTCACGATCTGTCCGTCCTCGACCGACAGCGAGACGTTTCGGACGGCCTCCACCTTGCCATAGGAGACACAGACATTTTCGATCGAGAGCATCTGCGTCACGCGACGCCTCCGAGATAGGCCTCTTGAACGCGGGCGTCGTTGCGTATCGCCGCCGGTTCGCCCTCGCAAAGTTTCGAGCCGAAATCCAGAACGACGATGCGATCGACCAGCGCCATGACAAATTCCATGTCGTGTTCGACCAGGAGAATTGTCAGGCGGTCGGTGCGGAGCGATCGCAGCAGTTCCGCGAGCTTGAGCTTCTCCTGCCGGCGCAGGCCTGCCGCCGGCTCATCGAGGACGAGCAGCGTCGGGTCGGCTGCGAGCGCGCGGGCAATCTCGAGCACACGCTGATTACCGAGCGGCAGATCGCCTGCGAGCTCGAATGGCTTGTCGCCAAGTCCGACACGTTCAAGCTGCCGGAGCGCCTCATAACGCGCGCTCGCCTCCTCGGCGCGGTTCAATCGCAAGGCGCCCGCGAATAGACCGGTTTTGGTGCGCGAGTGGGTACCTAGCAACACGTTGTCGAGAAGCGTCATACGCGGTCGCAGCTTCACGTGCTGGAAAGTGCGGGCGATGCCCGCACGAGCGATGCGGCACTGCCCGTCGCGCGTTATCGGTCTCCCCGCGAACGCGATCTCTCCACTGTTTACGCGCAGCGCGCCGGTGAGGAGGTTGAAGATCGTGCTTTTGCCCGCGCCGTTCGGTCCGATGAGTCCGAGGATTTCGCCGGACCGGACCTGGAAGCTGACGTTGTTGACGGCAACGAGACCGCCGAAGCGCCGTTGCACCTCTTTGACCTGGAGGAGAAGCGTGCCGGCCGCCGGCTGCTCGCGGCGCGGAAGGGCCGCGGCAGGCTGCGGTCGGGACCGTTTCGGCTCCGGCAGAAAGCGGGCGAGGAGCGGAACGATACCTTGGCGCGCCCTTTGCAGGAACAGGATGAACAGCGCTGAAAAAGCGACGATCTCAAGCTGACCGGAGGCGCCCTTCGCGAGCAGCGGAAGGTAGTCCTGCACGGTGTTCTTCAACAGTGTGACGATTGCCGCGCCTACCACGCCCCCCAGAATGCTTCCCGAGCCGCCGACCATCGCCATCATCAGATACTCGATGCCCATCCCGGCCTCGAATGGTCCCGGGCTGATGAACCGGCTGAGATGTGCATAGAGCCACCCTGACAGCGCGCCGAGAAAGGCGGCGAGGACGAACGTCAGGAGCTTGATCTGAAACGCGCTGATCCCGAGGCTTTCGACGAGGGTGTTGCCGCCTCGCAGCGTACGCATCGCGCGGCCGATGCGGGAGTCGAGGAGATTGTAGAGGAGGACCAGCACCCCGGCGACGATTCCCCAAATGAGGAAATAGATTTGCCAGCCCTCGACGAGGGCGAGCGAGCCGATCGAGATCGGCGGAATGCCCGAGAGGCCGTTGTGGCTGCCAAGTTCGTCGATGTTTCCGAACAGGAAGGCGATCGCCAATCCCCACGCCACCGTGCTCAGCGACAGGAAATGACCCTGCAGACGCAATGTCACGAAACCGAGGATCGCGGCAATACCACACGTCAGAATGATCGCCAGCAGGAGACCGACCCAGGGCGAATAACCGCTCAACGCCGATGTCCAGGCCGTCGTGTAGGCCGCGACGCCGACGAATGCGGCCTGGCCGAAGGATACAATGCCGCCGACCCCCGTGAGCAGCGCGAGCCCGATCGCGGCAAGCGAATAGATACCGATATAGTTCAGGAGCGTGATGCTGAAGGGGTTGAGGACATAAGGGGCCGCCACCAAGCAAAGGATCGCCGCAGCAACCATGAGACGTATCTGCGACCGTGTCATTCCTCGACCTCCTCTTCGGAATGCTCCGAAGCGAGCGACCGCCAAAGCAGGATCGGAATCAGCAATGAGAAAACGATGACGTCCTTGAACGCGCCGCTCTGAAACGATGCGAAGCTTTCGAGAATGCCGACGCCGAGCGATCCCAGCGCCGCGCCCGGATAGCTGGTCATGCCGCCCACGATGGCGCCGACGAAAGCCTTGAGGCCGATCAGGAACCCCGAATCGTAGAAGATCGTGTTCACCGGAGCGATCAGGATGCCGGATACGCCGGCCATCAGCGATCCCAGCAGGTAAGCAATCGTTCCCGAACGAGCCGGTCTAATACCCATCAATCGGGCGCCGGTCCGGTTAATCGCGGTCGCCCGCAGCGCCTTTCCGGTCAGCGTGAAATCAAAAAAGAGAAACAACAGGCCGCTGAACACCATCGCCGCGACGACGATCAGGATTGTTTGTCCGGACACGTGGATTCCCGCGATCTCCATCGAGAAGGCCGTCAATGGTTCGGTCCTGACGCCTTCGGGGCCGAAGAAAAGCAGGCCAAGTCCGACCAGTGCGAAATGGAGCGCCACCGAAACGGTCAACAGCAGGAGAACCGAGGCATCGGCAACCGGGCGGAAGACGATCCGGTCGAGAAGCGGCGAGATAGGCATGATCAGCAGAAGGGCGAGCACGATCCTGACCGCCATGGGGGGATCGTACCGCATTGCCACCCAGACGATTCCAACTGCCATCAGGGGAAGCGCGAGGTAAAAGAACGCTGCTCGCGGCGTCTCGCGGAGCGCTCCCCCGCGCACAAGTGAGACGACCTCCATCAGGCACGCCAGGCACGCGAGGACGATGACAAGTCCGAACGTTCCCGGGACCCTCTTTGTCTCGAGCGCCGCGAGCGTCAGCGCGGTGAACGCGGCGATGTCTCCGAACGGGATGAAGATAACCCGTGTCACGGTGAAAATGAGCACGGTCCCGATCGCCACCAGGGCATATATTGCCCCGGTAGCGATGCCGTCGATCCCGAGGATCGTCGCAATGTCCATCGTCATGCGGTCGGCCGCCCCTGCGTCTGTCCCCCCGACATCGCTCAGGGCTCGTACTTCCAGGCGCCGCTCGTCAGGCGAACCATCACGAGCGAACGCTCATCGACCCCGAGATAGGAGCCGGGCTTGAAGTTGTAGACCGCGTGAACGCCAGGGAGTTCGTTGGTTTTGAGGATTTCGTCGCGCAGGGCTTGGCGGAATTCGACGGTTCCCGGCTTTGCGGTCTTCAGTGCTCGATCAGCAGCGGTCGTGAAAATCCTCCAGGCATCGAACGAGAGGGCGGAAAATCCGTCCGTGCTCGGGATGCCGTTGGCCTTCTGATAGGCGGCCCGGAAGTCGAGCGAGAGCTTTTTCGCGAAATGGCCGTCCGGTAGCTGTTCGGCCACGATGACCGGACCGGCGGAGAGCAGGATACCTTCCGCCGCCTTGCCGCCGACCCGCACGAAATCCGGATTGACCAGCGCCATCGTTCCGTACGTCGGCCCCTTGTAGCCCCGCTCGGCCAGCGTAAGCAGCGGCAGGGCACCCTGCGTTCCCGATCCTCCAATCAGAACGGCGTCAGGTCGGGCCGCGAGGACCTTGAGGATTTGACCTGTTACCGACGTATCGACACGCGCATAGCGCTCGTTTGTCAGAACCTTGATGCCCCCTTCGGCCTCCGCCGCCTTGGCACCGTTGTAGACGAGGTCGCCCCACGCATCGGAAAACCCGATATAGCCAATGTTCTTCATGCCATCGCGCTTCATGCGATCGGCAACGACCTTGACCAGAAGCGCGGCGGGCTGCGGAATGGAGATGCCCCATTGATCGGCCGCGTTCGGTTGCCCGGTCACCGGGGCAATTGCAATCATCGGAACCTTAAGCTCGGCGGCGACCGCCATCATGGCTATGGTCGAAGGAGCGGTGGCTGTGCCGATCAGCAAGTCGACCTTTTCTTCCTCGACGAGCTTGCGTGCGTTGCGGGTCGCGGCCGACGGATCGGAGCCGTCGTCGAGTTGAATCAGGCGAATCTTCTCGCCGTTGACTTCGCTTTTGTACTCGACGGCCGCGGCGATGCCACGCGCGTACGGAATGCCGATCGAGGAGCCGTTTCCGCTGAGCGACGTCACGAATCCGACCGTGATATCAGCCTGCGCAGCCGAGGCCGCGATGAGGCCGGCGACCAGTGTGGTCAAACCTAGGGTCTTGCGCATTGAATTCCCTTCCTTGAAGACAGCCGTGACGGGAGTGAAATGTTTTTTCAAGCATTACGTGAGGTGGGTTGCGTCGTTTGCAATCGGCCGCTCGCCCGAGGCGGTTCGCCGTCGGACCTACTGGCGCCTGCTACAACAAATCCGAGACTTCGGACAACAGGCGCCTCCCCTGAAAGCAACTGCGCTTTGAGCCAGATCTCGTCCACGGCCGCCCCTTGCATAAATATGCTTGTGCATATATTTATACGTTTAGTAGTTTGCTGTCAACGAGCTGCTATGTCGCCGAACGCCCAGCCGGTCGAGGTCAGTAACATATCTTGTGATATTTTACAATTGACGCTCAAATTGTTGTCTGATTGAAATAGATGGATTGATGACGGATGACGCGCCTGCCCAGCCCAATCGGTACCACCGACATGCTCTACGCCTCCGTTTCGGCCGGCAGCGAAAAAGAGCTCGCGCGACCTAGTCCGACGGCACGCCTCAGCAAGCCCGATGACATCGCGTACGCGGAGCGGCCGTTCGCAAGCGCGCCTTCGAGCTTCGTCGACGGCCGGACGCTCCAAGTTTGCGGAGACGCGAGCGCCGGAGCCCCTTCCCTCTGAACAGGAAAGCCTGAGATGCGCATCTTCTGGCAGAGCTTCGTCGATTCAACCACGAGCGCGGCATACCTGGCCAAGCTCGCTGACTATCTCAACGAGATCGCCGCGCCCGGCACCAGTGTGCAGGTCGAGGGATTGTCTCCGCCGGACCGCGATTTCGGCCGGCTGAGCGAATTCCGTTGCGCCGTTCAGGCCGTGGACAACGGCCTCGCGGCAGAGGAGAGCGGCTTCGATGCCTATGTAATGGGACACTTCCAGGATCCCGGGCTGTACGAGCTGCGCTCGGCGCTCTCAATTCCGGCTATCGGCGTTGGCGAGGCGACGCTGCTTGCCGCATCGCAACTTGGCCGCCGCCTCGGTCTTGTCACTCTCGATGCGGCTTTCGAGGTCTGGCACTACGAACAAGCCGATCGATATGGGCTCACCGGACGCGTGACGCAGGTGACCGGCATGGGTTGTCGGCCCGAGGATTTCGGCGCCGCTTTCGCGGGTGACGAAGCCGCGAAGGCCCGCATGCTGAATGACTTCGCCGCTTGCGCCAGGCCGCTCGTCGATGCCGGCGCCGATGTCGTCATCCCCGCCGGCGTGTTGCCCGGTCTGCTGCTCTGCAGCGAGCGCGGAATGAAGATCGGACACGCGCCAGTCGTGAACTGTGCGGCGGTGGCGTTGAAGAGCGCTGAGATGTGGGTGCAACTGCATCGACTCAACGGCACCGAGCCCAGCCGCGGGCCGAGCTTCGCACTCGCAACGGATCAAGCTCGAAAGGATTTCCGGGCTCTCGTTGAACGTGGATCGCGGCCAGCTTCCGAAAAACCAGACAACTCATGAGGACACTAGAGATGAAACCCGAAAAGATCCTGTACGAGGCCGAAGTCACCGCGACAGGCGGACGGGACGGCAAGGCCTCGAGTTCCGATGGTCTCCTGTCCGTCTCGCTCTCGCTGCCGAAGGCATTGGGTGGGCCTGGCGGACAGGGTACGAATCCCGAGCAGCTCTTCGCAGCCGGCTATGCGGCTTGTTTCCTCGGCGCCGTGAAGCTCGTGACGCGCACCAGGAAGGTCCCGTTGTCCGATGAGCCGACGGTCACCGCAAAGGTCGGAATGGGCCCCGTCGCGGTCGGCTACGCGCTCGAGGTCGAGCTCAGGGTCTCTTTGCCGGGTGTGGAGAAATCACTCGCCGAGGAAATCGTAGCCGGCGCGCACGAGCGATGCCCTTATTCGAATGCGACACGCGATAATGTCGACGTCACGCTAACGGTAGTCTGAACCCCTCATTATGGAGTAAGAAGACATCCAAGTGCGCAGTTCCATTCGAACACCTTACGACCGCGTCGTATTGGCGGCCCCGGTCACGATCCCCTACGTGCGCTATTCGATCGAAAGCGCGCAGTGGTGGATTGGACGTGCGCTGAAGGCGCTGGTGGAGAATGCCGGGATCACCCCACGCGACATCGACGGGTTCTGCCTCTCCAGCTTCACGGCCGGACCCGACAGCGCAATCGGTCTGACACAGCATTTCGGCCTGTGCGTGCGGTGGCTCGACACGATTCCGCTCGGAGGCGCGAGCGCCATTGCGGCGCTTCGCCGGGCAGCGCGCGCCGTGCAATCGGGCGACGCCGACATCGTGGCCTGCGTGGCGGGCGACACGAACCATGTCGATAGCTTCCGGCACACGCTCGAAAACTTCTCGCGCTTCAATCAGGATGCCGTCTACCCCTACGGCGCCGGTGGCGCCAACGCGAGCTTCGCCCTGATCGCACGAAACTACATGCGCACCTTCGGAGTGACGCGCGAGGACCTGGGAAAAATCGCCGTGTCCCAGCGCGCCAACGCGCTGCGTAACCCCCACGCTCTGATGAAGGCGCCGCTGACGATCGAGCAATACATGTCGGCGCGGCCGATCTCGGAGCCGATCCATCTCTTCGATTGCGTAATGCCTTGCGCCGGCGCGGAGGCCTTCCTGGTGATGCGGGAGGATACCGCGGCCTCATTGAAGTTGCCCGCCGCCAGGATTCTCGCCACGATCGAGCGCCATAACGCTTTCGGCAGCGACCCCGTTCAGGTCCGGGGCGGATGGGCGATGGATATCGGCGAACTATATTCCATGGCTGGTGTGAGGCCGGATGGACTCGACTTCGTTCAGACATATGACGACTATCCGGTCATCTCGATGATGCAGTTCGAGGATCTCGGCTTCTGCCGGAAGGGCGAAGGGCCCGACTTCGTGCGTCACCATGACCTGACGATCGACGGCTCCTTCCCGCACAACACGTCGGGCGGCCAGTTGTCAGTCGGCCAGGCCGGAGCCGGCGGTGCTTATCTTGGCCCTGTCGAAGCGCTGCGCCAGGTTCTCGGGCTTGCAGGACCGACGCAGGTGAAGAATGCCCGTGTCGGTCTCGCGTCCGGTTTCGGCATGATAAACTACGATCGTGGCCTCTCGTCCGGGGCCGCGATCCTCGCAGGACCCGCGTCATGATTGAACCGATCGCAAGGCCGCTCCGGAAGAACCCGCTGAAGCGAACGCGGCTCCCCACGTTACCGCCGCGGGCGCGCAGCCGCACGGCGCATGGCTTCACGGCAGCGGCCGCCGAGGGACGCTTTGTCCTGCAGCGCTGCGGCGCCTGCAGCGAATTCTCCTATCCGGCGCGGGACGCCTGTCCCGTATGTCTTTCGGCGGAACTCTCTTTTGTAGATGCGCCGCGACGCGGCACCCTGCTTTCCGAAACGACCGTGCGCCTGCCGGCCGATGTGCATTTCCGCGAACGCGCGCCATGGCGCATCGGCCTTGTCGGAATGGAATGTGGTCCTACAATGGTGGCTCACCTGCATGCCGATTGCGAAGAAGGATTGCCGGTCTTGATGTCGCTGCAGATAGACAATAGCGGCCAAGCCGTGGCCTTCGCGCACCCGGAGCATGAGACACCCAATATGGCGGACGAAAGACAATGGCGCGAGATGACGGCTGATCCCAAATTCAGGCGAATTCTCGTGACCAACGGGCGCAGCGCCGTTGGCCAGGAAGCGGTGGCTGCCCTAAAGGCGGCCGGAGCGACGACCGTTTTCGTCGGCATGGCCGATCCCTGGAAGCCGTTCCCCGGCGAGGACGCCTTGCGGGCGCTGCAAGGCGTCCAGATCGTGCCGCTCGATATTGCGGATGAAAAATCCGTCTCCGATCTCGCGGCAGATATCGGCGGAAAGGTCGACATCCTGCTTAACACGACGGAGCACGTCCGTCCGGGCGGGCTTCTGAACCGCCGCGGCGCCAACGTGATGCGCGAGGAGATCGACCAGGCGTATCTTGGTTTCGTACATCTCGCGCAGGCGTTCGGCCCGGTGATGCGGATGCGCGGTGCGGACGGCGTCAACAGCGCCGTCGCGTGGGTGAATATCCTGTCGGTCTACTCGCTCGCAAATTGGCCGGCTTTCGGCGCGTATTCGGCTTCCCAAGCGGCATGCCTGTCCTTGTCGCATTGCCTTCGCGCCGAACTGCGGCCAGGCGGCATAAAGGTCATCAATCTGTTCGCCGGGCCAATCGACACGGAATGGTTCCAGACAGTGCCGCCACCGAAGGTCGCGCCCCGAGCGGTCGCGAATGCAATCGTGTCGGCTCTCAAGAGCGGACGTGAGGACGTGTTCGTGGGCGACGTGGCCGAGGATGTTCGACAGCGCCTGGTCGACAATCCCAAAGCCGTCGAACGAGAACTCGGCGACTAAATCGCGACACTGGTCAAAAGAGGAGAGCCCGCATGGATACCAAGAGTCTTCTGGAATTCGCCGAAGCGGTCGCGTCGGGAGCCGTGCGCGTCGTCGATCTGACGTTCACGCTCAGTCCGGATTTCCCGGTCATCGTGCTGCCGCCCGAGTTCGGTCAGGCCGCGCCGGTGCGCATACAGCGGATCTCACACTACGATGAGGCGGGGCCTGCTTGGTATTGGAACAATCTTACCTTCGGAGAGCATACCGGGACCCACTTCGATGCACCGATCCATTGGTTTACGGGCAAGGATCTGCCGAACAATTCCGTCGACACTCTCCCAGTGCGCGACATGATCGCTCCGGCTTGCGTGCTTGATTGCTCCGCGCAGGCCGCACAAGACCCAGACTTTCTGCTGACGATCCCGATCGTCGAAGCATGGGAGAAGCAGCATGGGCGTATTCCGGAACGTCGTTGGGTGCTGTTGCGCACCGACTGGTCGAAGAAGGGCTGGCACGATTACGCCAACCTGAAGGATGACGGCGCGCATACGCCGGGGCCGGATGCTGCCGTGATGCGGTGGCTTGTCGAGGAACGCGGCGTTCTCGGCTTCGGCACCGAGACGATCGGAACGGACGCCGGTCAGGCCGGTCACCTCAATCCGCCGTACCCGGCGCATCATTTCCTTCATGGCGGCGGCCGCTACGGCCTGCAATGCCTGCGCAACCTCGACCAGCTTCCTGCCACGGGCGCCGTGATCTTTGCGGCGCCGCTCAAGATCCAGAATGGCTCGGGCAGCCCGTTGCGCGTGCTCGCGCTGGTTCCAGCGCGCTGAGGCCCAGTCCCCCTCAGCAGGGAAATACAATGACAATAAAAAAGACTTTGTTGCTCGGCGCCGCGCTGCTGCTTACGGCGGCTCCAGCGCATGCCGAAATCGTCATCGGTTTCGTCACGGGCTTGAGCGGACCGGTGTCCTCGATCGGGATACCGAACGCAAAAGGTTTAGCGGCAGGCCAGACCTACATCGGCGAAGTTGACGGTGAGAAAGTCCGCGTCATTCAACTCGATGACGGCTCGGATGCGACCGCATCGACACGCAACGCGCGCAAGCTGGTCGAGCAGGAGAAAGTCGACGTCCTCATCGGCACGTCGGGCGCCCCTCAGACGCTCGCGATGGCAACCGCAGCAGTCGAGATGAAGGTGCCGATGATCGCCGTTTCTCCGATCGCGCCGGTGCCTCCCGGCGAGGGCGGACCGTGGGTCGTGCAGACGCCGCAGCCTGCTCCGCTGCTGGTTCAAGGCATCGTCGATCACATGAAGAAGCGCGGCCTGAAGACGGTTGCATTTATCGGCTTCTCCGATGCGTTCGGCGATCTGATGTACAACTCGCTTGTCCAAAGCGCGGCCGGCGCCGACATCAAGGTGGCCGCGAACGAACGCTATGCACGCTCCGACACGTCCGTCACTGCGCAGGTGCTGCGCGCCGTTTCAACCAAGCCGGACGCGATCATGCTCGGCGGCACCGGAACCCCGGGGGCGCTGCCCACGATCGCGCTCGCCGAGCGCGGATACAAGGGACCGCTCTATGGCAATCACGGGATGATCAGCGCGGACTTCCTGCGCCTTGCGGGCAAGTCGGCCGAAGGCATCATCTGCCCGACCGGGCCGGTGACGGCGGGCGAGCAGCTTCCGGAGAGCAATCCCATCCGCAAGATCGTGCTGGCCTTCCGCGCGGCTTACGAGAAAGCCAATGGCGAACCGCCGACCGACGCGTTCTCACCCTACGCATTCGACGGGTGGCTGGTGTTTATGGATGCCGCCAAGCGCGCCAAGGCCACGGGCGTGACCCCAGGAACGCCGGCGTTCCGCAATGCGCTTCGCGACGCGTTGTTCACGACCAGGGAAGTCGTCGGCACCCACGGCGTCTACACCTACACGCCGGCCGATCGTCACGGCGTCGACGATCGCTCGCGCATAATGGTCCAGATCGAAAATGGGAAATACAAGCTGCTCCCATGATGCCTTGGGTCCAAAACATTGTCTGCCACAAAATGGCCGTCGGAGGCGCGAATGCCGGTACATGAGGCGAGCATAGGCGGGCCGGTTTGGCCGCTCTTGGCAGATCGCTTTGCGCCTGGCGAGCGCGTCCTTTCCACCATCCTGAAGCGCCAGGCTGAACGCTACGGCAACCGCGCGCTGTTTGTCTTCGGTGACATTCGGTGGAGTTATGCCGATACGGCGGCGATCGCGGCAGCGTCTGCACAGCGTTTGATGCAGGCCGGCATCCGCGCCGGCGACCGCGTTGCGCTCATGTGTTCCAACCGTGCGGAATTCCTTGAGGTCTATCTCGGCTGCGCCTGGATGGGCGCCGTGACCGTGCCGATCAACACGGCTCTGCGCGGGACCCAACTTGGACACATCTTCCGCAACTCTACTCCGCAGTTGCTGGTTGCCGAGTCTTCGCTTCTTTCGGCACTCAAAACATTGGAAGACAGCGTCGCGACGCCGACGCGCATTTGGACGATCGGAGACAACGCGCCGCCGCCCGGCCTGAAAGCATCGATGTTGCCGCTGCCGCCCCTCACGGACGGGATCCCGCCCCCCGCGATCCGGCCCGGCGATACAGTCGCGATACTCTACACCTCGGGCACCACCGGCCCCGCCAAGGGCGTATGCTGCCCGCAGGCGCAAATGTTTTGGTGGGGCGTCTATTCCTCGCGCGCGCTCGGAATCCGCGAAGGCGATGTCTTGTTCACGACGCTGCCGCTTTTCCACACCAACGCCCTGAACGCGTTCTACCAGGCGATCCTGAGCGGCTGCACCTACGTGCTCGAGCCGAGGTTCTCCGCCTCCGGATTCTGGTCGGCCGCACGCCGACATCGGGCGACGGTGGCCTATCTATTGGGAGCGATGGCTGCGATGCTTCTGGCGCAGCCCGAGACCGCCGATGACAGTGCTCACAGCGTTCGAACCGCGCTTGGCGGAGGCGTGCCGGGTCAGTTTCACCTCCCGTTCCGCGAGCGTTTCGGGGTGAACCTTGTCGACGGTTACGCCTCGACCGAGACCAATTGCATATTTGCGAGTTCAATTCCATCCGATCGCCCGGGGACCATGGGTTATCTGCTCGAAGGGACGGAGGCCCGCATCGTCGATGCCGACGATTCGGTCCTCCCCGACGGCGAGGTCGGCGAACTTCTCCTTCGATCCAGAGAGCCTTTCGCCTTTGCCACCGGCTATTTCGGCATGCCCGATAGGACCGTCGAGGCGTGGCGGAACCTTTGGTTCCACACCGGCGATCGCGTCGTCCGAGATCCGGATGGTCACTACCGCTTCATCGACAGGATGAAGGACTCCATCCGCAGGCGCGGCGAGAACGTTTCGTCCTGGGAAGTGGAGCAAGTTCTCTTGACGCATCCGGCCATCACAGCCTGTGCAATCTATCCGCTGCCGTCGGAACTCGGCGAGGATGAGGTTAGCGCTGCGATCCAGCTCGAACCGGGCCATTCGCTTGAACCCGCGGAAGTGATCCGGCATTGCGAAGGAAAGATAGCCTATTTCGCCATTCCACGGTTCGTCCGGTTCGTGACCGAACTGCCGCTAACCGAGAACGGCAAGATCAGGAAGGTCGCCTTGCGCGAGGCCGGCGTAACGCCGGAGATGTGGGATCGTGACGCTTCGGGATATCGGCTGCGCAGGTGACCCGGCCTCGTCTTGCAATTGTCGATTTGGCTTATTAGGGGAGATGACGTGACGCGATCGGTCCGTGAAATCTTCCCGAAGACTATTTTCGCGAATGCATGGTCCGAATCTTCTCGTGCAGACTGCGGCTTCCGACAACTCATGACGATCGCGCAGATAAATCAGGTTCGGAAAGTGAGATCGCGTCCTCGGCGCGCACGTGCTCCTCCAACGCGTTGCGGATGTCATCCGGCCAAGGAATGGCGCGATGGCTTGCGGTCGATGTCGCGACAACGGTTTGGCGCGCCTTCCAGCGAATTCCGTCAGCGCCGGAAACCACGTGGGCAAAGCATAGAGATGCTCGACCGAGCTGGCGGACGCAAAGATCGAACGTCAGCAGATCGCCGAAGACCGACGGCCGGGAGAAATCGCAGTCGAGATGGACGGTGGGGGTCCCGATCTTTCGGGCAACGATCAATTCGTGCCAAGGAAAACCCACGACCCCCCAAAACTCCTCCACGACGCCATTCAGGATGTTTAGGCATGAGGGAAAATACGCAATCCCGGAGGGATCACAATCTCCGAATCTGATTTCCCGATTGGCCGAAAACATTCGCGTTTCTCATGTCATGGGCGCTGTAACGATCCGTGTTCGGCCTCCGAATCTCCGGAACAAATCCTTGGCAGCGTGAAATTTACTTTATGAGTAAGATTATTATATGTCAAATAACCGAGGCCTGTGACGACCAGAACTGGAGGAGCTTCGCATGCGCATCGCTGTGTTGGGTGGAGGAAACGGTAGCTTTGCCGCGGCAGGAGATTTTGCGCTTGCCGGTCATGAAGTGCGGTTATGGCGACGAGACGCTGTCGCGGTCAACGAACACGTCACTCAGAATAAGACGGTCGTCGTGAAAGATGGCAATGGCTCTCGGACCGCAGCATTGTCGATGGTGACCACTGATATGGCATCGGCGGTCAAGAACGCGGAATTAATATTTTGCCCGAGTCCAGCCACTTCCCATGAAGACATCGCCAAGCTGGTTGCGCCGCATCTCGTATCGGGTCAGGTAGTCTTTCTAACGCCGGGAACGCTCGGAACACTGATCTTCGCGCAGGCTGCGCACTCCGCGGGGACATCCGAGGGCGTCTGTTTTGCCGAGACAGGAACCCTGCCCTGGCTCGTGCGCAAGCACGGTCCATTTGAAGTCGCCATCACGATCCGGGCCGTGCGGTTACCTGTCGGTGTGTTTCCGGAAATTTGTCAGGATCACGCCCTCGCCGTCATTGGACGGGTTTTCCCTGACGTCATTGAGCCATGTGGTGATGCATTGTCAGGCGCCTTGATGAACGCCGGGCCGATCATCCATCCGCCTCTTATCCTGATGAATGCAGGGCCGCTGGAGCACTTCGATCGATGGGACATTCATAACGAGGGAACCCAACCCGCCATCCGCCGCGTGACCAACGTGCTCGATTCAGAACGCGTCGCGGTGCGCGAAAGTTTGGGCTACGGCGCACCGCATTTTCCTCTAGCCGACAATTATGCAGAGGACGGTGAGGAGTGGATGTACGGACGACGTGCCCAAGGCGAGCTAACAAAATCCGGTGACTGGCGCGAAAAGATCGATCTCACAACTCACCGCTACATGCGTGAAGATACTCTTTTGGGACTGTCCCTGCTCGTCTCGGTGGCCGATCTTGCCGGCGTTGATGCGCCCTTGGCACGAAGCTTCCTGTCACTCGGCTCAGCAATCTGCGGCTTCGACGTCGAAAGGGAGGGACGGACACTGGCCAATCTCGGTTTGAACTCGCGCGACAAGACGAGCCTGCAGAAATTTCTTGAAGCGGGCTTCGCCTGAGTTGTGGCCATTGAGACGCAGAACCCAGGGAGTCAGCATGTCCGAAAAAGAAAGAATTGCTTGCCTCGGCGCGGGCCGTATGGGCCGCGGAATTGCTGTCGTATTCGCCTATGCGGGACATAGCGTCACGATCCTGGACCTGAAGCCGCGATCCGACGACGACTTTGCGCGCCTCCAGCAAGAGGCTTTGTCCGAAGTGGCGAGCACGCTTCACATTTTGGCCGGCGCCGGGTTGTTCGATCCGGCTCACGTCGATCGAATTGCCGAAAGAGTTCGCGTCGTACCGGACTCAGGCATGGCAAAAACGCTGGCCGATTCGGACATCGTATTTGAAGGCATCCCGGAAGTTCTCGAGATGAAGCGCGAGCTTTTCGCGCGAGTCACTCCGCTAATACCGAAAAATTCGATTGTGGCTTCCACCACCTCGACTATTCTGGTCGACGATCTTTCCGGGTCCGTTGCTCATCCGGGGCGCTTTCTTAATGCGCACTGGCTCAATCCGGCGTTTCTCGTTCCGCTTGTCGAAGTGTCCCCCGGAACCAACACCCTGCCGACCGTCACTGCGAAGTTGTGCGAGCTGCTTGAACATGTCGGAAAGGTTCCAGTGGTTTGCGCGGCGAGCCCCGGATACATCGTTCCCCGAATCCAAACTCTTGCGATGAATGAAGCCGCTCGAATGGTTGAAGAGGGCGTGGCCAGCGCCGAAGATATCGACAAGGCACTGAAATACGGCTTCAGTTTCCGCTTCTCGATCCTCGGGGTCCTGGAGTTCATCGACTGGGGCGGAGGCGACATACTCTATTACGGGAGCCAATATCTCTCGAAAGAATTGGACAGCGATCGGTACGCGCCGCCCGCGATTGTCGAGCGAAATATGAAGGAAGGCCGCATCGGACTGAAAACAGGTCGTGGCTTCCTGGATTACAAGGATCTGGATCTGGTCGCGTATCGCGAGCAGCGGCTCCGCGCGTTTGCCGACCGACTGAAGAGTTTCGGTTTGTCCCGGCCACCGGTTCTGTAGCGCCACGTCGGCTCGGGCACGAGCTCTCGGCAACTCGAACACGGGGCCAGGCAAGCCCCTCTTGCGATCGCCGCGGCGGCGCGACTAGCGCTGCCGGCGACGGTACAATTTGGCCATTCAGTAGTTTCTGGTCGCGGGCAAACTCAGACCGCGACCACGGGATGGCGCAGGACGCCTATTCCATCCACGCCGGCCTCGACGACGTCACCAGGCCACAACCACTCCTGCGGATTGAGCCCCGCCCCCACCCCCGCGGGCGTCCCCGTGGCGATGATGTCGCCAGGCTCAAGCGTAATGCCGGACGAGATATCCGCGATCAGGAATGGAACATCGAAGATCATGTACTTGGTGTTGGAATCCTGCTTCTTGACGCCATTCTTGGTCAGCCACAGGCGCAGATCGTGAGGATCCGGGATCTCGTCGGCGGTCACGATGCAAGGGCCGAAGGGTGCGTAGGTATCCATGCCCTTTGAAAAGATCCATTGGCCTGCCCGTCGATTGTCGCGCGCGGAGACGTCGATCATTACCGAGTATCCGAAAACGTGGCTCATTGCGCTTTCGACGGATATCCTGGTCGCGGTCTTTCCGATGATCACGGCCAGTTCGACCTCCCAATCGAGCTGTTGGGTCATTTTGGCGTTGTGATGGATCGCCCCGCCGGGACCGACGACGGTTGTCGGCGGTTTCGAGAACAGCACCGGCTGCTTCGGCAGGTCCTTGTCGGTGTCGAGGCTCTTCGCGGACTCCGCTACGTGCTCGCGGTAGTTAAGTCCGATACCGAAAATATTCTTGCGCGGGCGCGGAATGGGGGCCTGCAAGCTCACATTTTCCAGCGGCAACGCAGATCCAGCAGGCAGCCGTTCCGCAGAACCACCGAGTAGTTCTTTCAGGACAGGCAGCAATGTGACGCCATTGTCGATGAACGACAGCATGTCGTCAGGCAACGCAAGACCGTGCGCGGATCCAAAGCGCTCGACGTCGACAACCAGACCGTCTGCCAGCACACCAAGGCGAGCCGCGTTCAAACCCGAAATATATGTAACCAAACGCATGCAGATTTCATCCAATCATTTTTCGTGGAATTGCTGGGGGCCGGGGTGACGGATCACGCCGGGCCGACGAGGTCGGTTACGCCGCGACGGCTTGATGCCCCGCGTTGTCTCCGAATGCTTCTTCCCGATACAGACCGAGACCTTCGATCACCGGCAGATCGTTGAACGAAAACAAACAGGCATCCTCGCCGTCCGATGCATTGCCGTGCTCATGCCATGCCCACGAGGGAACGCAGAAAATGTCCCGCTCCCGCCACTCGAGGCGCTTGCCGGCGACGATCGAGTGACCGCTGCCTTTCGCGACTTGATAGATGATGCTTCCGGTATGCCGATGCGCCTTGGTTTTCTCACCCGGCCGCAGCAATTGCATGCTCGCGCCGATCGTCTGCATGACGTGACCACCGGTAATCGGATTGACATAGTTCATGAAAATGCCGTCGAAAGGAGACCCTTCGGTCGCGGTCGCATACTTTCTCAACGATTCGTAGGTCGGCTCCCATTCGTACTTGAACAAGGGAGAGTAGTCCTTCGACCACCGACCGGAGGCCGGTCGGAGACCGGGATTGCCCCAGGTCTTGGTCGTGTCATCCACCGGATACCCCGACTCTTCTTGCTGGATTTTCGGATGCACCGCGTAAAAATTGGCTTCCAAGGCGTTGACGAGCGGGATGTCCAGTCCGTCCTGCCAGATGCAGGGAGAACCGCTCGACTCGACCCCATGCTCGTGCCAGGTGCCATTCGGCGTGAGAACGAAATCACGCGCGCCGAGGGTCATCTTGTGGCCATCCACGATGGTATAGGCCCCCGAGCCTTCCATGATGAACCGAAGCGCGGATGCCGAGTGCGCATGCGCCGAGGCGACCTCGCCGGGATGCATCACTTGGAGGCCCGAATATAGCCAGCCGACTGCCGCGGAGACGTCGCGCCGACCCGGATTATTCAGGTAGATCACCCTGCGTCCCGCCTTCTCCGGTGAAACAAGCTCTACCGAGCGCATCACGTGTTCGCGCAAATCGCTGTATCTCCAGAGAACCGGAACCGAAGCGGATTGTGGCGCCCACGGCTCGATCTTGTTAGCCACCGTCCACAGCGCGCCCGTTTCGTATTTTTCAAGATCCTTGTAGTAGGCCTTGAGCTCGGGGGTGTCCTCGACGTTTGCTCGGCCGACAACATCTTCGCGCATTTCTTCCTCCAAGATTTAATGTCCCAAATTCCTTGACGCAGGCGCCGGTCTTCCTATTCCTGGGGCGCCAGCAGGCTCGGCGAGGCATCATTGACGGGATCCAAGTCATCCTTGGCCGAACGCTCTCCCGTGGCCCAACTGATCGGCGTCAGCGGGCGCCGATTGACCTTCAGGTCAAAAACATCGAACCGATTATAGTGCCCGACAATGTCGTGCATCTGCTTCGGCTGAATGCAGCGACCAAGGTCGATATCCGCATAGACGATACCCTCATCGTCGATGAGAGACTCGCCGACCACGCGGCCGTCCGGGCCGATCACGCCGGAAAACGCGCTCGATTCGCGCTGGAGCCGCGCGCGGGCATCGGGAACGACTCCCTCCATTGCCGCAATGATCTCCTCGGAGACCGTCGAACAGGAAACGATGGTAAACAGCTTGCCTTCAAACGAGTGCGCAATCGCCCGCAGTTTGATAGCTTCCGCCATGTCATAGTCGGGCGGTGCTACGGGCAACGAAATGTAACTGGCGATATGGACAAGCTCACCCTGAGCCAGCAGCGCAAACCTGGCAAGCGTGTTGGTGTTTTCGCCGCAAGCCAGCCCTCCCAGGGGACCGATGGCGGTATCGTAGACCTTGAGGCTCGAACCGTCTCCGCCGGTCCACGTCAGCTTTTCCGCCCAGGTTGGCACGAGCTTGCGATGCTTTCCCAGCAATGCGCCGTCGGGACCGATGAAGACCAACGTGTTGTAGAGTGCTCCGAGCGATACGGGGCTGCGCTCGTTAACGCCGATGACCACATAGGTTTCGGAGTCGCGCGCCGCTCTACGGATCGCGTCGATCTCCGGACCCGGCACAAGAATCGACGCTCTTACGAGCTTCTCGAACCAGGCTCCCCCGGTCACCGGATCCGTTATCCAGCTCCAATACGGATATCCGGGAATGAACACTTCCGGGAAGGCGACGATCTGAGCGCCGTTTTTCGCCGCTTCACGTATCAGCGACACCGCTTTGTCGGTCGTAGCGGCGGCATCCAGAAAAACGGGAGAGGCTTGCACGGCCGCAGCCTTGAAACGTGGAAGCTTGAGCATCAACTTCACCTTTGTCACCGCTTCCGTCGACGAAAGCGACCATACCTGCCGTGAAGCTGGTTTCGTTGACATACTTCACATATAAATGTATGCTATAGCATATTCTTTGAGGAATGCAAACCATGGCAGAGAGATCTTTTGCAAGGGAAGTCGCCGACCTGCGGCTCGGCGAAGGTGACGTCTTCCGAGGCGAAGGCATCCTGGCGATCACAAAGGCGCTGCTTCAGTCGGGTGTCTCCTATGTCGGCGGCTACCAGGGTTCGCCGATCTCGCATCTGATGGACGTACTTGCGGATGCAAAGGATGTGCTTGATGACCTTGGGGTCATCTTTCAGAGTTCGGCGAATGAAGCGGCGGCGGCGGCGATGTTGTCGGCATCGGTCATGTATCCGCTTCGCGGCGCGGTCGCCTGGAAGTCAACCGTCGGAACCAACGTTGCTTCCGATGCGCTCGCCAATCTTGCTTCCGGCGGGGTCACCGGCGGCACAATGATCATCGTCGGCGAAGATTATGGCGAGGGCTCCTCCATCATGCAGGAGCGAACGCACGCCTTCGCCATGAAATCGCAGATGTGGCTATTGGATCCGCGACCCGATCACGCGTGCATCGTCCACCTGATCGAGAAGGGTTTCCAGCTATCGGAAGCATCCAATACGCCCGTCATGTTGGAGGTGCGCGTACGCGCTTGCCACATGCACGGCAGCTTTGCGTGCAAGGACAATGTCAAACCGGCCTTCACAATCAAGGACGCGCTGAATAGTCCGCATCGCGACCTGAGCCGCATCGTTTTGCCTCCGGCCGCCTATGCGCACGAGCAGGAGAAAATCAGCAAGCGAATGCCTGCGGCGATCGATTTCGTCCGGCAGAACCGCCTGAATGAGTGGATGGGACCGCAACAGGGCAAGGTCGGCCTCATCCTGCAAGGCGGGATGTACAACAACGTCGTCCGGGCGCTGCAATATCTCGGCCTTTCGGACGCCTACGGAAACACGCAGGTTCCGCTCTACGTCATGAACGTCACCTACCCGATGATCGATTCGGAAGTCGTTGAATTCTGCAGTGACAAGAACGCCATCCTCATGGTCGAGGAGGGTCAGCCGGAATATCTGGAGCAGGCGGTGAACACCGTGCTGCGGCGACGTGACGTCAACGCACGCGTGTTCGGGAAGGACGTGCTGCCAAAAGGCGGCGATTATTCCGCTCAAGTTCTGCTGGCAGGCATCCGGGAATTCCTGGAAAAGACTGAACCTCGATTGCTGGGCAACCGGCCGCCCGCCCCCGACGCGACTTCGATGCAAAAACATCCGATGGTGGAGAAGCTCAGAGAGGTGGTCCCTGAGCGGCCGCCAGGGCTCTGCACCGGCTGCCCCGAACGACCGATCTTTGCTGCCATGAAGCTTGTCGAAGGAGAACTCGGCCAGCATCACGTTTCGGCCGACATCGGCTGCCATCTCTTTTCGATCCTGCCTCCGTTCAACATCGGCGCGACGACGATGGGTTTCGGACTCGGTCCGGCATCGACGTCGGCCTTCAATGTCAAGGCCGACAAGCGATCCATTGCCGTGATGGGTGACGGTGGCTTTTGGCACAACGGCCTCACAAGCGGGATCGGAAACGCCGTCTTCAACAAGCACGACGGCGTCTTCCTCATCGTCGACAACTTCTACTCTTCGGCAACCGGCGGCCAGGACATCCTGTCGTCACGCGCGCTCAACAAGCACCGCAATACCAACAATTCAATCGTCGAGGCGGTGAAAGGGATCGGAGCAAAATGGGTTCGCCAGATCGACTACACCTATGATGTCGGAAAGATGCGCGACACGCTCAAGGAGGCGCTGACGACAGACGAGGAAGGACCCAAGATCATCGTCGCGTCGTCCGAGTGCATGCTGAACAAGCAGCGCAGGGTGAAACCGCTGGCGACCAAGGCAATCGAAGACGGCAAGCGCGTCGTCAAGGAGCGCTTCGGGGTGGACGAAGACGTGTGCACCGGCGATCACGCCTGCATCCGCCTGTCCGGGTGCCCGTCGCTTTCGGTGAAAGTCCTGGACGATCCGTTGCGCGACGACCCGGTCGCCGCGATCGACAATTCGTGCGTGGCTTGCGGCAACTGTGGTGAGGTGGCGGATGCCGCAATCCTGTGTCCGTCGTTCTTCCGTGCCGACGTCATCCATAACCCGACCCGTTGGGACAAGTTCAAGGCCAACGCTTCGATGACCTTCATTCGCTATCTGCAACGGCGGCGGGACCGGCGGCGAGTCGCTTTCGAGGTGGCGGCATGAGGGATGAAACATTGCGGCTCTCCCTTCCCGCGGCCGGAGCCCCGACTGAGCGACCGATCGCTATCGCCGTCGTCGCCATGGGCGGCCAGGGCGGCGGCGTACTGACCGAATGGATCGTCAAACTGGCCGAGGACCAGGGTTGGGTTGCCCAATCCACCTCGGTACCCGGAGTCGCGCAGCGTACCGGTGCCACCATCTATTACGTTGAGATGATGCCGCCGCTCGACGGCCGCAGACCGATCCTGTCGCTGATGCCCACGCCGGGTGACGTGGACATTGTGATGGCGTCGGAATTCATGGAGGCCGGGCGATCGATCCTGCGTGGCATTGTGACGCCCGATCGCACGACGCTCATAGCCTCGAACCATCGGTCCCTTGCGATCGCCGAGAAGATGGCCCCGGGCAACGGCATTGCGGACAAGAGCAAGGTGACCGACGCGATCGGCGTCACGGCCAAAAAGGAAATCATCTTCGACATGGATGCCCTGGCCGTCGAAAACGGCAGTGTCATCTCGTCCGCGCTGTTCGGAGCGCTGGCCGGCTCCGGTGCCCTGCCCTTCGAGCGCGCAAGCTATCTGGAGGTGATACGAGCAGGCGGTAAAGGCGCGGATGCCAGTGCGCGGACGTTCGATGCCGCGTTCCGGCGGGCCCAAGCGGGAGATGCCGCCCCTCTTTCCGAGCCGGCGCATTCAAGACCAAAGGCAGTCGTGCCCGCATCGGCGCACGATCATCGGTTAGGGCCGCTGCTCGTTCGGCTGCGACAGGAACTGCCGGAAGCGACCCAACTCATGGCCTATGCCGGGCTCCGGAAAGTGGTCGACTATCAGGACCTCGCATACGGGCAAGAGTATCTCGACATCCTGAAACGTCTCCATGGCGTCGATCGGGACTGCGCCGGCAGCGAAAAGGACTATCTGTTCACCAACGCTTCGGCCAAATATCTGGCGAACGCCATGACCTATGACGACGTGATCCGCGTCGCCGATCTCAAGACCCGCGCCAGCCGCCGTGAGCGCATCGAAAGAGAGATGAGCCTGGGGAAGGATCAGGTTCTTCAGACGACCGAGTTCATGCATCCCCGCATGGAAGAAGTTGCAGGGATGCTGCCGGCCCGCCTCGGCCGATGGATCGAAGCGCGACCTCGCTTGTTTCATTGGCTCGACCGTCGCATCAGTAAGGGTCGCCGAGTACAGACCTATTCGATCTACTGGTTTCTAGGTCTTTACGTCGTTGGTGGACTTCGCGGCATGCGGCGCCGTTCGCTTCGCCATGCTGCCGAGGTCACCCATCGTGATGAATGGCTCAAGACCGCCACGGACGCCGTACGCAGCAATTATCAACTCGGGGTCGAGATTCTCCAGTGCCGGCGGCTCATCAAGGGTTACTCGGACACCCACGCGCGAGGGCTCTCGAAATTCGATCAGGTGATATCCGCGATCAAGCTCATCGAAACACGTGCGGACGCCGCCGATTGGGCACGCCGCTTGCGAGACGCAGCCCTCAAGGAAGGCACAGGTCGAGAGCTCGAAGGAACCATCCAGACGATTAAGACATTCGCGTAAAACTCGCCCGCGGAAACAAGGGTATTCTCGTCGGCCCACGGGACGCTCGGTCCGCATTGATGTATAGTCCGCCGTTTTTTGGTAGCTTAACCGACAGAATCGAAGAGAACGACCGGCCGAGACGGCGTCACCCAGTTCGCTTGATCGCGCCGCTGTCTAAGGACAATTAATTGGTGGTTTCCTCTCTTACGCGCGTTCTAAGGCGAGAATCCGGTTCAAAGGACGCAGATCATATCATGCTAGTAGGACTGAAGGATTTAGCCACTGTCGATTCCGGACAACGTGAAACGCGTTTCTGGTTACAGATACTGTCGCTGCACGGCTACATTTTCTCATCGCTCAATAGCATCCTGAATTCGCAATTCGACCTGTCGGTGGCAAAATTTGACGTCCTGGCGCAACTCGACCGTCATAAGGAAGGCCTGGCCCTGGGCCAGCTATCCCAAAATCTCAAGGTCTCTGGAGGAAACGTATCTGGATTGGTCCGACGCCTCCTGGCAGACGGCCTGATTAGCAAGAAGATGTCCAGCGACGATCGAAGGTCGTTCATTGTGAGATTAACACCGAAAGGCGATACGTTGTTCCAGAAGGCCTCCGGCATTCACAAAAGGCATCTCGTCCAATGCTTTCAAAATGCATCGGCCGGAGAATTGGAGGCGACCTCTGCCGCCCTGAAATCCCTGTCCGCCCTCGTTCACGCGCCAAAGAAGAAGTGAAACTGCATCATGGAAACCGTATCGCCAACCAAACAAAAGTCGGGTCCGCCGAAAACTCCGGAGCAGTTGCGAAACTACCTCCCTTATCTCATCAACCGACTGGCCAACCGGTGGAACCTTGATCAAAACCGCGATCTGAGCGAGCACGGTCTGAACAACGTCGTCCTGAGGACGCTCTCCATCTTGTACATCCACAAGACCCTGACGGTAAATGAACTGGCGGTCCTGGCGGTGACCGAGCAGTCGACCGCCAGTCGAGCGATCGATTCCATGGTTTTGGCAGGCTGGGTCAGACGTGAGATCGGCGAGAGGGACCTGAGGCGCCGAGAGATCGCACTTACGAAGACGGGGGAAGCCCTGCTGAAGAAAATCTGGCCCATGATAGAACGACACTATGAGGCGCTGGTCGCTGGCATAGACCCCCGTGAGGTCGAGATTTGCGCACGTGTTCTCGACAAGATGATCCAAAATGTGCGGCAGCACGATATCTGAGTCAGACTTGCCGGTCTCCAGAGTGCTCAGATCGACAGGCCGGCCAAGCTGGTGCCCCCGCAGACGTATAGAACCTGGCCGGTGACGAAGCCGGAACGCTCGTCCAGAAAGAATTCCACCGCATGCGCGATGTCCCCCGGTAAGCCAGCCCGCCCGACGGGTACGTTATGCGCGATCTTCCGCTGCAACTCCGAATCTTTCGGAACGATACCCCAGAAATTTTCAGTCAGAACTGGTCCGGGCGCGACGACGTTCACGGTGATTCCTTTGGACGCGAGCTCGAGGGCCCAGGTCCGCGCCATTCCATGCATGCCCGCCTTGGTTGCGGAATATGCCGAACGTGTCGGCATGCCCATCGAGGCGCGGGAGCTGACGAAGACAATGCGTCCAAAAGACCGTTCTTGCATGCCCTCCAACGCCGCCTGGGTCAGGATCATCGGTGCACCGAGATGCAGTTGGGCCAGCGTGAGAATGTCCTCGGCCTTGGCGTCGGGAAGCAGGTTCGGCAATATCATGCCGGCATTGTGAACGAGATGATCGATCTCGTTGTAACGGCAAATCGCTTGCGCAATGCCCCGCGTCTGCTCGATGTTGGTCAGATCGACCTGGTAGGCGTGCAGCAGATCGTGGGTCCAGCCCGGCTTTTCCAATCCAAGCGAAATCACCCGCTGCCCCTTCTCGACCAGCTTTCTCGCCAGCGCTTCTCCGATACCGGAATTCCCACCGGTGATTAGGGTGGTGCGAACGTCACTCATGGCTGCTCTCCGAGACTCAATGCCAGAACTTGAAGCGGACTTCGGATCCGCGCTGAATATTCAACGAAGCGGCGATGATGATGGAGCCGAACGCCGGCGGTTTCAGTCCGGTATGCTCCGACTGCGCCCGCGGCGTGCTGCTGCCCGTGGGCCAATTCGCAGCCTGAGCAGAGCAACGCTCATGAGGAACCCCTATCGGAATGCGCAGCACAATGGCACCGACTCCCATCCTGCATTTCATCACACCTGTCGCCTCTTCAGCGCGCGCGTGTCGAAGAAGGCTCCCCTGTTCATCGTGTCGGACACCATATCCTTCAAACCGGCGCGCTGGATTTTCTCGGTCGCGGTCAGCGGCAACTGATCGACGAAAGCGACCCAGCCGGGCACCTTGTAATAGGCCATCCGATCGAGACACCAGCGGACGATTTCCTCTGCGGTTACGCCATCTGCACCGGCGCGCTCCGCGACGATGAGTGCGGCCACCTCGTCGCCGCGCACCTGATCGGGAGCGGCTGCTACCGCAGCCTGCCGGACCAGGGGGTGGCGGTTCAGGACAGTTTCCACCTCGACGGCAGCGATGTTTTCGCCGGAACGTCGGATCACATTCTTCTTGCGGTCGACAAAATGAAGGTCACCGTCGGCATCACGCGAAACGATGTCGCCGGTGTGAAACCATCCGCCCCTCCACGCCTCGGTGGTCGCCTCGCTATTCTTCAGGTATTCGCGAAAGAAGCCATACCGAGGATTTGCACCGGCACGTCGTACCAATAGTTCACCCGGCGCGTCACCTTGCACTTCGTTTTCATGCTCGTCGACGATTCGCACGTCTACTTCCTGTGCGGGCCGGCCGATGCAACTCGTCCCGATCTTGCGCGGCTCGCGACTGGCTGCAACGACACCGCCGCTGCCGGTTTCCGTCATCGCCCATGCCTCAAGCAGCGGAAAGCCGAAGCGCGCTTCGAACGGTCCATGGAGCTGCTTGTCGACGCCGGCGCCAAAGCCGAACCGAATGGAATGAGACTTGTCCAACTCCGACGGCTGGGCCCCCATCAGCATCGACGGCATGACGCCCAGATAGTGCAAGCAGGTCGACCGGCTCGCGCGTACGGCATCCCACCAACTGCGCGGGTGGAAGCGATCGACCATCGTCAGGCATCCCCCTGTCGTCACCATCGCCATTACCGAGACCGCCATGGCATTCATATGGAAGACAGGAAGCGGCGTGATCATCCGCTCCGCGTCCATCCGCAAACTGATCAGACCGCCCACGTCGCGGTACCAGTCGCCCGAATGCAGGAAGTACTCATTTGTCAGTACGCAGCCCTTGGGTTGCCCTGTGGTTCCGGACGTATAAAGCAGCGCGCATTCAGTAGATTGCTCGCCGTCGACCGATTGCCGCGCACCGTCAAATGGTGCGGGAACATCGCCAGAAACGACAACCACCGGAATAGGCCGGCCGCTGTTACGCGCCGCCATTTCCACCTCGTCGCGTCGTTCAGCCAGCACAAACGCCGCGTTCATCTCGGAATGGGCGATGATGTATTCGAGCTCGCTCAATCTCAAGTCGGGGTTCATCGGTACGACCGAAGCACCCAGGCTGTTCAAGGCGAGCCAGATTTCGAGGAAGACCGGACGATTCTGCAGGAGAAGACCGACCCTGTGTCCCTCCCCATACCCTCTTGCCGCGAATACGGCCCACCATTGCGCGACCCGCTGCATCATGGAACGGTAGCTGATCTCGCCGGCCTCGATGCCATAGATGGTCGCCGTCTCATCAAGAACGTTGAGGAACGCAGCGCCCTGTCGCCGGAGAGCCGTGTCGCGGAAGCGTGAGAAAACCGTCTCGCTGGCCAAGGTGCATCTCACATGAATAGTTGGATGTTGCTGAAGGGCGCGTCGAAGTTGATCAAGTCGATGCGCTTGAGTCTGATCTTCAGGTCGTTGTCGACAACGACCAGTTCGTGGGAAGCCCAACCGGAAAAACGTTCAAGCACGTCACCGCGTGTCTCCGTATAGATGTAGGCGGTCCGCGCCTTGAAACTGCCGGCGTTAGGGTCGCATTCGATGATTTGCGGCGCCTGTAGCAGATGATGGCAACGGCTCTTCGGCTTTTGGCTGAAGGTTCGCTCGCCCGACAGCCTCTCGACTCGAACCTTGAGCAGCAGCAGATCCTCATACATGAGGGAAGGCTGCAGGACAGGATCCTCCTGCGCCCATTCCAGCGGCAGCCAGTAGCGTCCCTCGGGGTGGAACAGCTCCAGCCAGGTTTCCCACTGCATCGAATCGAGAAGTCCCGCCTCCCGATAGATAAAATCGACGATTGCTTTCTCGTTCACGACGTCACCCCTGTCCGCCCGCCCATATCCGCAGTCATGAATTGCGCCCAGGCGTGATACTGGTTGCGCATCTGCCGTTCAGACGTACCATTGATCACGGCGGCGACGTTCTTCTCTTCTCCCGCCTCATAGAGACGCTGCAGGTTAACCCACTGATTGCCGTTGGATAGCAGGCCTTCTTGCGCCCGTTCGTACATCTCAAGATCGTCGTGGCCGACGATCGACGTCGGCGCATTGATGAAGCGGTTGTACATCAAAGCGCGCTCGTACAACTTGTCCGGCGCGCCGACCAGGCGAAACACCCAGCTCTCAACCAGCGTCCTGTCCACGGCAACCGGAATGAAGTTCCGCAGGATTTGCACGGAGTTTTTGACCATGATGTTCGGGAAATAGACGGTGTTGTGCCGCACCTCACCGAGAATCTCTCGAGCCCGCGTCTCTCCGTAGGCAGAAACCATTTGGTCGAAATAACCCGCGATGTCCGAATAATCCGAGTGAATTGAGCCCGCCACGCCAGTGTGTCCGTGCCCGTTCGGCCAAATCCTGATTCCGGATTGCTCGTAGAATTCGTACGGGCTCATGAAGGGGCCGTAGAGCTGCACGGCCATGGGCGTTTCTTTCGAATCGCCTTGCTCACGCTTCCAGACTTTTATCGCCGTTCCCGCCGAACTCTCATGGGCCACCATGGGGTGACACGTGTCCGTCTGATTCTCGACCAACATCTTCCAGTTGCAGGTGTGCATGTAGCGGATCGGAGCCGCCTGAATAACGAGTTTTCCCTCGGGTGACCGATCCACCATGTTGTCGATTGTCGACAGGCTTTCGCCAAAATAATCCTCAAAGGAAGGGCCGCCGTCGTTCACTTTGGCAAAAATGAAATCGCGGTAGACGGCGACGTTCTTGACCTTCGCAAGCCCCTCGCTGGCCGGCATTTCTTCGAAGCCAGTTCCGTCGTAACCCTTCTTGAGCGGAATGGCGAGGAGAGAGCCATCCGTCTTGAACGACCACGCGTGGTAGGGGCAGCGGAAAAATTTGCCCGCATTTCCACATGGCTCCGAGGCGATCTTGGTCCCCTTGTGCGGGCAGCGGTTGTGGAAGACGTTGATCGCGCCGTCACTGTGGCGGGCCGCCAGAACAGGCTGTCGTCCTATGCTTGCGGTGATGAAATCGCCGGACTTGGCCAATTGGCTCGCATGCCCGACATAGACCCAACTGTTCGGAAAAAGATGCTCTAGTTCGAGCTCAAAGATTTCGGGATCGACATAAACGTCGCGATGAACCTCACGGTCCCTCACCAGGGCCTGAATGGCGAATGCATTGTTCCTGTACATGTCTACCTCGTTTGGTCGGCACTAAATATCGAGCACAAGCCGTGGGGATTTCGCACGCGAGACGCAGATCTGCATGACCTTGTTGGATGCCTTCTCGTCATCGCTGAGAATGACATCACGATGATCGGGAACGCCCGAAATGACGCCGCACTGGCAGACACCGCAATCGCCTCTCTTGCAGTCGTAAAGAGGATCAAGGCCGGCTTTCTCGAGAGCGTCGATGATGGACTCGTCGGCGGCGACCTCGATGACTTGTCCGCTGGACGATATCTCCACCTCGAACGCCGTATTCTCGGAGGCAGCCTGATCTGATTTGAAGAGTTCGTAGTGGACGTGCTCCTGGGGAACGCCCTGCTCTGCCGCAGCTTGCTTGACGGCTTCGATCATGCCGGACGGTCCGCAAACGTAGACGTGCGCGTTCGACGGACCGTCCTTGAGGGCCGCGCGGATATCCAACCGAGTTTCATCGCAGTCGTGATGCACGGACAGGGCTGCTGCGCAAATCGTGCGCATCTGCGGCAGGAACGCCAAACTTTCCGGCGTGCGGCCTGCGTAGTGTACCCAGTAGGGCGTTCCGCGCGCGTTCAACACCGCCGCCATCGACAGGATGGGCGTGATTCCAATCCCCCCCGCAAAGAGGATTGCCGGAGCATCCTTCTCGTGCAAACGAAAATGGTTGACCGGTGCGGACACGCTCACCACGTCACCGACTTTTAACGAGTGCATGAACCGGGAGCCGCCACTGCCCTTCTCCTCAAGAAGGACCCCAAGGCCCCAACGCGACTTGCCGAGCTCGGGCAACGCCATCAGCGAATACGGGCGATTTCCCCCACCCGGAAGCGAAACACGAACATGCGCACCGGCTTCCCAATCAGGTAGAACGCCCTGCTCCTTTACAAACACGAGACTTCGGACGACTGGCGTCTCCGCTGAAAACGACTGCAGTTTGAGCCTGATTTCGTCCACGGTGGTCTCTGGCATGAATATGCGGATGCATATGTTTATACATTTAGTATTTTGCTGTCAACGGGCGGTGGCGCGGCGCGAGCGTGAGGCAGCCGCTTTCGGCTGCTTTTTGCGGTTGGATCTTTCTCCCTCCGGGATCACGTAGCGCGCGGCTCGCTCGCACTGAGAGCGAGAAGCCCGGTTCTAAAGTTTCCCGCGTCACGCCCCACGCTCCGCCTGTTGCGTCGACGCGGCGCGGACATCCACTGGCAAAGCTTCGCGGCCGTCCGGGGAAAAGTCTTGAAGGACGCCTACCTTGGCGAAGCGCGTCGCCACTGTTAGATATGATGACGGAATCGCAGGTCGGTCCGGATCCGGAAAACAGAAGACCGTACAGGCTGTTGGGTGCTCAGCCCGCTCGACTGGGCAAAGTGACTCTGCTAGGATTTATCCGGATAGTGCAATACTCACTGCGAAAGCACGACATCGCAAGCCCATGGCAAAACTCAAGAAAGCAAAAAAGAAGATCGCCGCAAAGGGCAATGGCAGCGTGATGTCGCTCACGGACCAGGCGTACGAGGCAATCAAGGAGAAGGTGATCACGCTCTATTTTCTGCCTGGTCAATATCTCAACGAGGCCGCGATCTGCGATCTTCTGGATCTAGGTCGAACTCCCGTCCATCAGGCTCTGCAACGGCTTCAACTCGAAGGACTGATCGACGTCGTCCCGCGCAAGGGCGTCATCATACAGCCGGACTCCATCAGTCAGATATTGGAGTTTCTCGACGCACGGATGGTTGTGGAAGCGGAACTGGCACGATCGGCGGCGACGCATGCGACGGCGGACGACATAAGGGATCTGCAATCGATCTTGGATACGCATAGCGAGGGCAGCCACGCGGGCAACGAGATAAACGCCTTTGTAGAGTGCGATCATGCCTTTCATACCAAGATGCATCAGATTTCCCGCAGCCGGGTTCTGGGAGATTTCGCAAAAACGCTTCACGAGCGCTGCACGCGCTCATGGTACCTCCATCTTTGGCAGACGCTGGATACCGATGCCTCAGACAAACAGCACCGCAAGATTCTCAAGGCGATCAAGGCCCACGACGCGGATGGCGCGGCCAAGGCGCTGCGCGATCATTTAACCAGCCTCAGGGAGCGCGTGGCCCTGCTGCAGAATTCACCTGTAAGGAACTTTCTGCACCTTGAACGGCCCAATCCAGGCTTGTCCAAGCAAAAACAGGCGTCCTGACGCGACCTGTGACACAGCCGAAAGCCCGGCCTTTTTCAATACCAGCCCGCCAGCAGACCTGCCGAACCAACGCCGGGAATCGTGGGATTCGCGACGCAAGCCAATGCCATAGCCCGGGGGCATTTTTCGCTTTCCAAAACACATCACGTGAAATATCATGATATGTGGCGGCCGGGCAGTCCGGTCGTTCTTGCGAGGGCATAAAGATGAACCTTCCGGCTGGTGCACCAAGCCTCGACGAACTGCTGATCGAAACGGATTCGGTTCCGTGGCGCGCAAAATCGCTTGCAGGTATCCACGAAAAGATGCTGTGGCGGGACGAGGCGACAGGCGCCTCAGTCGCCCTGATCAAGTTCTCCAAGGGAGCCAGCATTCCCGAACCGCATATGCACGCCTCGAACCAGATGATGTTCTGCCTTTCGGGGCACTACGAGTACACCCGCACCGGCGTGACGCTGAAAGCCGGCAGTTTCTATTGCAATCCGAAAGGCAATGTACACGGGCCGACCCTGGCGCACGAAGAAACCGTGGTGGTCGAGATCTATGATGGTCCGCACTACCCGGTAAAACCCTCCTGGTACACCGACGAACGCGACGCCCACTGATGCCGTGCTATCGGATAGCCTGGTCATGAGCCAATCACTGGTCGTAGCATCGAGCGAGCTGGCGGGTTTTGTGCAGAGGTTGCTGGTCGCGGCCGGAACGCCGGCGCCGGAGGCGAACATCGTGGCGACAGCCTTGGTCGATGCGGACATCGAGGGGCTGCCATCTCACGGAACGATGCTACTGCCGATGTATCTGGACCGCATCTGCGCGAAATCGGTGGATCCGGCGGCACAAGGAAAGATCGTTTCAGACACGGGAACGCAACTGGTCATCGATGCCGAGAACGCTCTGGGTCATGTCGTCGCCAAACAGGCGGTCGAGCTCGTGGTGGCGCGTGCGCGGGCAAAGGGAATGGCGGCCGTAGCCGTCCGGAACGCCTTTCACTTCGGGGCCGCCGGCCGGTTTGCGCGCCAAATTGCGCTGGGCGGTTGCGCCGGCATCGTCATGGCGAACACACGCCCGTTGCTGCCTGCGCCCGGCGGGGGCGAGCGTGTTGTCGGCAATAATCCGCTCGCAATTGCGGTTCCCACCCAGGACGAACCGATCGTGCTCGACCTCGCCCTGAGCGCGGGTGCCATGGGCAAGATTCGGCTGGCCGAGAGCCAGGGGCGACCCCTTCCCGATGGGTGGGCGGCCGACGATCAGGGTGTGCCGACCAACGACCCCACCGCCGCCATCAACGGCATGCTGCTTCCTGCCGCCGGCGCCAAGGGCTTTGGGCTCGCGGTCATGATCGATTTGCTCGCTGGAGGACTTTCATCGGGAGCTATCGGGGACGCCGTGCAGCCGCTCTACGGTGACCTGGCAAAGCCGTATGGCTGTTCGAATCTGTTTCTCGCCATCGATATTGCCGGCTTCCGGCCGGTCGAGGAATTCGCCGCGCAGGCTGCCGAGTTCGGGCAAAAAATAAGGTGGTCTCGCCGCGCGCCTGGCGCAGGAGATATCCGCATGCCCGGAGATCGGGCCGTCAAGGCCCATCGGGAGTTTTCCGGCGATCTTTCGGTCGCGGCGCCGACGGTGCAGGCTCTGCGCGACGCCGCGCAACGACTAAGCGTGCCCATTCCCCAACAACTCATCGCATAAGCAGGACCTCAAATGCCCAAACAGAAGATTACGAGCGATAAACTCCGCCAACCGAACGGACATTTCGCGCAAGCGACGATGATAGAAGCAAAAGGCCGGCTGGTCTTCATCTCGGGCATGACGTCGCGCAAAGCTGACGGATCCATCGCGGGGATCGGCAACGTCGAAGAGCAGACCCGGCAAGTCTGCGAAAATCTCAAGGCGGCAGTCGAAGAAGCCGGCGGCACGCTGGACGACATCTGCCGGGTCGATGTCTACGTACGCAACATGGAACATTTCGACGCGATTCACAAAGTCCGTCGTGAATATTTCACCGGCATTGCGCCGGCGTCGACCATGGTCGAGATCTGCAAGATGACGTCGCCCGACTATCTGATCGAGATCAATGCGATCGCCGTTTTGGCCGACTAAGCTGAAGGACGACGCAACATGAGGTTCGCCAATGTTCGCCTTAACGGGGCGGAGCGCCCCGGTGTCGTTGCAGACCAGGAAATCGCGCTGTTTCCGAAAACGGTCGAGGATTTCGTCGCATTCATCTCGGCGGATGCCGCGACGCGCGAGCAGACTATTCGGGGAGCGCTGAAAAGCGGACCGCGCGTTCCATTAGCCCAGGCCGATCTCGCCGCACCTATCCGGCGCTTTCGCCGCGATGTTCTGTGCACGGGTTGGAACTACTGGGACCATTTCGAAGAAGGTTTTGGCAAGCGCGAAGGTCAGGACGTCGAGCGACCGAAGGCGCCCACTTTCTTTTCAAAATCACCGGAATCCGTCATCGGCCCCAATGATCCAATTGCCTATGACGAGCGGATCTCGCGGAAGTGGGATTATGAGGCTGAACTCGTCGTCATTATTGGCCGAGGCGGTCGAAGTATTCCCAAGTCGCAGGCACTGGATCACGTGTTTGGATACTGCCTCGCCAACGACATTTCGCAACGCGATCTGCAGAGGCGTCATGGCGGTCAGTGGTTGAAGGGTAAGAGCATCGACGGCACGATGCCCTTGGGACCCTATATCGTGACGGCGGACGAACTGGACGTCCGCAAGATCCGGCTGCGCTGCGAGGTGAACGGTCAAACTCTGCAGGATGCCGTCATCGCGCAGATGGCGTTTCCGATCGAGGAGTTGATCGCCGAGCTTTCGTTCGGCATGACTCTCCATCCAGGCGACGTCATTCTGACGGGAACGCCCAGCGGCGTCGGCAATGCCCGCGAGCCGCAACTGTTTCTGAAAGATGGCGACGAGGTCGTCGTCCGGGGCGAAGGCCTCGGCGAACTCAGGAACGTCCTGACTGCACGGGACCTTGCCGGAACTTCGGACGTCAACCTCGGCTGACGCGCCATCATTTTTTGCCGAGCAAACGGGCGGGATTGTCGCAAAAGATCGCTTGTCTGGTGCGCGGGCTGGTCTGCGCCAGTTGCTGATGCGGCTGCAGCAAACCCATCGGAAAAGGCCAGTCCGACCCGAACAAGACCCTGTCGTGACCGAAAGTCCCGGCAGCAAGATGTAGGGCGACATCGTCATGCGCGATGCAATCGACGCAGAAGCGGCGGAGCGCGCGTTTGGGCGCCTCCAGTGTGAGATCCAATCCGGGACGCGCCGTTGCCTGGCCGCGCTCCCATCGTCCCGCCAGCGCCGCCGTGGTGCCCCCAGCGTGCGCCAGACAGATCGTCATCTGTGCATAGCGCTCCAAGATGCCGGCGAAAATCAAATGCGATGCACCAATTGCGGTTTCGGTCGGATTACCCAGCAGATTGTGGAGGTAAAACGGGTCGAGCCTCGGATCGCAACCCTCGCCCGGATGCAAAAACAGGAATCCGGAAGCATCGTGCAAACTTTGCCACAACGGCATTAACTCGGCCGCTGACAGGACATGTTCGGTCCCGCCCGCGGCCATCGAGAAACGCGTGTGGCCCTTTGCGATCTTTTCTGCCGCAATGCCGGCGGCCAGGTCGGGGTGCCCGACAGGCAAGTGGAATAGCGGTGCCAACCGTAAGGGATGAGCGGCGGCGATGACCGACAGGCCCTCATTAAGCGCAGCGACCCAGCGTGCGGCGCTGCTTCTATCGAGTTGCGGCCGGTACACCGGCGGCGGGACAGATATCCAGGCATTTTCGACCCGGTTCTTATCCATCCATTCCAGCAGATCGAGCGGCTTGAACAAACTCCTAATGCCGACGGGATGACCGTCCACGGAGAATTTGCCCGATGGTTTATCCCAGACCACCCCTTCGAAATCCGCCAAGCCGGCTTCCGCCGCGGGGATCAAATGGGCATGAACGTCTAGCAGGATTTTTTCCATTACAGAGTCTCGTTATGTCGCCGCAGGAAATTTGCTATTCTGTCTGCGCTGGTGGTCCCGCAGCAGCATCGGCCATGGACCATAGCTCCTATTCCGGTTTGATGCCCGCCTTGGCAATCACCTCTTTCCAGGCACGGGATTCCTGTTCGATGCGGTTCGCCAGTTCGGCCGACCCCTCTGCCGCAACGGTAATGCCGACCGCTGCAAGGCTGTCCTGGATGTCCCGATCGTTCAGGACGCTTGCCACCGCCTGTTCGATCTGCGCGCGCACCGGCTCCGGGGTTTGCTTGGCTACCATCACGGCGAACCACGCACTGCTGTCGAATCCGGGAAGCGCCGCCTCGGCGACCGTCGGCACGTCCGGCAGCAGCGACGTTCTGGCGCGCGAGGTCACGGCAAGCGCGCGAAGCTGGCCTGCCCTGATCTGTTCCAGCACTGACGGCAGATTGTCGAACATGATCTGGACCTGGCCGCCGATGAGATCGGTGACGGCCGGGGCGCTTCCCTTGTAGGGAATATGCACGATATCGATGCCGGCAAGCTGGCGAAACATCTCGCCGGTCATGTGCCCGTTGGACCCGTTGCCCTGGGAAGCATAATTAAGGGAGCCCGGCTTCGACTTGGCCAGAGCGATCAGGCTTTTCAGATCTGTCGCTGCGACCTTTGGATTGATCACGATCACGTTGGGGACGGCCCCAGTGCGGGAAACCGGGGCAAGATCGCGGCCGGCATCATAGCTGAGCTTCGGATAGAACAACGGATTGAGCGTCAACGCGCTCGATGCCACCGCGAGTAGCGTGTAACCGTCAGCCGGCGCATGCACGACCGCATTGATACCAATGCCGCCGTTGGCGCCGGGGCGATTTTCCACAATCACCGTCTGACGCCACAGATCACCCAGTTTTCGCGCCAGCGAACGGGCGATAATGTCGCTCGTTCCGCCGGCTTGATATGGAGAGATGATCGTCACCTGGCGACTGGGGAATGTTTCGGCGCGCGCCGACATGTCCCGATCGCCGATCACCAGGAACAAAACCAGCATTATCACCGTCGAACAGAACGATGCGTTCTTAGGCCTCAAGCGGCACCTCCTGTACGGGACCTCGACTGTGGTACGCCAACCCGTGGCGTGTCGTTCGACCGTCAGCAACGTTACGGCAATATCGGCTGTTCAGGCAGGAAGCCGGGAACGAATATCTGCTCGGCAGTCAGCTTTTCTCCTGAAACCTCGATATTCTTGTTGATGAAATCGACCGTACTTTTCATCTTCTCGGGCGAGGCATATCCGTAGCCGTGCTTGCTGACGTCGTCGGAGAGCGCAACGCGACGCAGAATGTTGATTTCCTCGAGAACGATCTGCGGATCCAGCGCCTTGACATACTCCAACTGAATCTTGGCCGCCTCTTCCGGATGCTCGAACGTATACTTCCATCCGCGCAGCGACCCGCGCACGAACTTCTTCACGACGTCTGGATTCTTCTTGAGGAACTCCTCCCCCACGCCGATCGAATTGGCGTAAATGTCGAGGCCAAAATCGCCCGCGAACAGGCAAACCGGTTTGGCGGTGGGGATAGCCCTCTTGATGGAAGGTTCACTCATGATGAAGACGTCGATCGCCGGCACCTTGCCCGCCGCCAGCATCGGTACCCGCGCGGCCGCATCGATGTTCGTAACCTTCATGGTCTTGCTGTCGATCCCGTTCATTTCCATGAAGGCCGCCCAGATCTTCGGCACAAATGAAGCCGTGCTTGATCCCAACTCAAGGTTCGCGAGCTTCTTCGGTGAATCGATATTCGCTCCCGGATCCAGGCTAAAAATGCAGTACGGCGCCTTTTGATAGTTGACCGCCACAATCTTGACGGTCGAAGCATTGTTTCCGGCCGCGACAAGGCTTGGAATATCGATAAAACCGAATTCGGTCGTCCCGGTCGCGACCGACCGGATGGCGTCGGCGGTGCCCTTGGAAGGAAGAATGCTGACGTTCAAGCCTTCTTCTTTGTAAAAACCTTTGCCCAGCGCGACGTACCAAGGCGCGTGACGGCCCAGGCTGATGAAATCGAGGGCAAACTTTACGTCCCGATCCTGCGCCTGAGCAGCGCTCGAAACGAGACAAGCCGCGCCTATCAGCAACGACGACAATCGTTTGAACATCTCACACTCCTTCTCGAGAATATGGCTTCCTCGGAAACATGCCTTGCTTGGCGCCCACGGCGACTGAGCGGTGCACCAAATTGACAACTAAGATATCATAAGATATTTCAGATGAAAGACAGAACTTTTCGATTTCTGCCGCGACACGTTCCGGACCTCGGCTATCGAAGATCGCCCCAGTGATCGCGCAATCGGATTGGTCTTCAAAACGCAATTTTTGGGCCATCTGCCGAAGTGCGGCCGGGGCGGCAAGTTGAAACGGATCAATGGCTTTCGGATCGGTCGATCGCGTCAGAAAGGTATTCGCTTCGGAGGAGCTTCTCACCCGAAGCAGCGATCCCGTCGTCGCACTAGATGATGCCAGCTTCGACTTCGAACAGGGGCAGCTCATTGCTCTGCTCGGTCCAAGCGGGTGCGGCAAGACAACCTTGCTGCGGATCATCGCGGGACTGATCGCCAAGACGTCCGGCTCGATCGAAATCGGCGGCAGGGATGTCACCGAGCCGCTCGGGGACTATGGATTCGTCTTCCAGGCTCCGAGCCTGATGCCTTGGCGTTCGGTCATCGAAAACGTACTGTTTCCGATGGAAATATTGGGGCGCCGCGATCAGGCGGCCCGTCAACGCGCCGTGGACCTCCTAGATCTGGTCGGGCTGTCAGCTTTCCTGCAGGCGCGCCCTCACCAATTGTCGGGAGGAATGCAGCAGCGCGTGGCGCTCTGCCGCGCGCTCATCCATCGGCCGCAATTACTGCTGATGGACGAGCCGTTCGGGGCGCTGGATGAATTTACCCGGCTCGAGATGAACGACCTGCTGCTGCGAATAAGGCTCGAGACCAAAGCGACCGTCCTGTTCGTGACCCACTCCATCTCCGAAGCCGTTTACCTGTCCGACAAGGTGCTGGTGTTCAGCAGGCGGCCGGCTCGGGTGGCCAGGGAAATCATCATCGACCTGCCCTATCCTCGCGTTCAGCAAGTCCGGTTCACGCCGGAATTCACGGGCTTTGAGCGCACGGCCAGCGAGGCGCTCGGCGTCATTCCACCGCAAGACCAGGCGATACCGGTGCTCCCATGAGAACACGGGTCGCCTCGCAAGTCGGGTACCCGCTTCTTGGCGTGCTGCTCATCTTGGTGACGTGGCTGCTGATCTGCTGGATCGGCAATCTGCCGACCGTCGTGCTTCCAACTCCGGACAAGGTTCTCCGTGCCTTCATCAACCGCTTTGACCTGCTTGTCAGCGAGGGCTGGTTCACCTTGAAGGAGACGTTGGGAGGGTTCCTGCTCGCCTTGTTGATCGGCTTGCCGATCTCGATCGGGATCGCCAACTCGCGGCCTCTGAACCTGATGTTCTATCCACTGCTGGTGGCGCTGCAATCGGTGCCGAAGGTCGCGCTGGCACCGATCGTCATGATCTGGCTTGGCACCGGCATGCAGTCGAAACTTGCCATCGTGTGGCTGGTCGCGTTTTTTCCCATCATTGTGGATACCACAGCGGGTCTACGGGCAACGCCGAAGGAATTGCTTGAACTGGCCCAAAGCCTGCGCGCCAGTTCGCTGCAGATCTTCCTGAAAATTCAGTTTCCAGCCGCGCTGCCATTCGTCCTGACCGGCGCCAAGGTCGGTATGACCCTGGCCGTGATCGGCGCCGTGATCGGCGAATTCGTCAGCTCCAGCGAGGGACTCGGCTACCTCCTGCTCAGCGCGACGTCGCAGCTCGATACACCGCTTGCATTTGCTGCTTTATTTGCTCTCTCACTGCTCGGCATTCTCTCCTATCTTCTGGTCGAGCTCGCCGAATTACTGGTGGCATCGTGGCTACCGCCATCATCGCAGAGACATTGAGGCAGCCATGCACCCCCGCGAGACCCAACAGGAGTCTTGAACAATGCGTGTCTGGTTCGACTTTGAAGGCAGCGTACTCGCGATAACGGGCGGCGCAAACGGGATCGGAAGGGCCTTGGCCGTCTCCGCTGCTGAAGCTGGCGCGCGTGTCGTCATTCTGGATCTGGACCAGGGCGCCATGGACGCCACGGCCCGGCTAAACCCGCGCATCGCGGCGATGCATCTCGATGTCGGAGACCGCGATGCCGTGATCTCGACGTTCGGCCGCATCCAGCGCGAGTACGGACGTATCGATGGTCTGGTCTGCGGTGCCGCGATTCAGCCTCGCACGGCGGTGCACGAGATGAACCCGGCTGAGTGGCGCAAAGTCATCGCCGTCAATCTGGACGGCGTCGTCTGGTGCTATCAGGCCGTCATCGGCGGCATGATAGCACGCCGGAGCGGCAGCATCGTTGCCTTCACGTCGGGATTGGCCGGACAAGGATGGCCCCTGGCATCGGCATATGCGGCCAGCAAGGGTGGCTTGATCGCTTTTGTAAAGAGTGCCGCCAAGGAGGTCGCACAGCACAGGGTTCGTTTCAATCTGATCGCGCCGGGCGTGATCGATACCCCACAGTACCGGGCGGCCAATGCCGGCGAGGATAACGAGCGGTGGCGCGCCTCGACGGGGATTGGCGATCCCGAGGATGTCGTCGGACCGCTGATGTTTTTGTTGTCCGATGCCGCAACAATGACCGCGTCGACTTTGAGCCGAGACACGGCCTATTCGGCAAAGGATCGTTAGAACGATGGAAAAGTCCCCAATGAAGCCCGTGATCATCGTCGGCGCCGGCCCGGTCGGCTTGACCACAGCTTTGGCGCTGCAATTCTACCGGATACCCTTCGAACTGTTCGAAGAGGACGAAGGCCTTTCCAGCGACACGAAGGCTGGAACGATCCTGACCAGAACACTCGAAGCCTTCCGGCGCTATGGCATCGCCGATGAGGTGTTGGCGAAAGCGCTGCGAGTCGATGAAATCGGCGATATTCAGCGGTCCACCAATACGGCGCGCGCCTCAGTTCGAACCGAACTTCTCGCGCAGGAGACCCGCTACCCCTTCGTGATCAACCTTCCGCAGCATCATCTAGAACCGATCCTGCATCACGGACTTGAAGATAAGGCACCCGGTCGGACCCATCTGCGCCACAAGTTCGTCGAATTTGCTAACACCACTGAAGGCGTGATGGCGAAGTTTGAAACGCCGGAAGGCGTGCGTGAGTTCGAGGGGTCTTATCTGCTCGCATGCGATGGAGGTCGCAGCACCGTTCGCTCATTGCTGGATATTCAGGTCGAGGGCGATTCCCTCGATGTCCGCAATCTCCTCGTCGATGTCCGCGTGGACCTCGACATCGCCAACCCCCGTGACTATCCATACCTTGCCTACTTCGCGGATCCCGAGGAGTGGATGATCCTGGTCCGGCAGCCACATTGCTGGCGCTTCCTGTTTCCGCTTCCCGCCGCCGCGCCGGAGCCGGATAATGAGGCCTTGAAGGCGAAAGTTCTTAAATTCATCGGGCCGGTCACCGAAATTGAGATTCTCAACAAGATTGTTTATCGAATTCATCATCGGATCGCGACAAGCTGGCGATCGGGCCGGATCTTGCTGATGGGAGACGCCGCGCATCTCATCACGCCGATGTGGGCGCTTGGGCTCAACACAGGAATTCTCGACGCGATAAGTCTGCCGTGGCGCCTCGCCTGGGTTGCACGCGGGTGGGCCGACGACGCGCTGCTCGATGGCTACGGACGCGAGCAACAGCCGGTCGCCGCCAAGGGATCCGGCGAGATGGCTGAGGCCAGTCGCAAATACATGTCCGGACAAACCGAAGACGTGAAGGCGATGTCCGGCGATGCCTGGGCCAACGCGATGACGCGGACCATGCTCGGTGTTCGCCTTGACGTCGATCAATCCGGCGACTGGTCCATGGTGAAAACAGAGAAGGGGCCAGTCCGCGTCGGCGAACGAATTCCCGACTGCACTTTGCAGGGGCCGCAAGGCAGGCCGATCCGGCTTCACGAACTGATGGACGATTCGTTTGTCGCCCTCTACTTCGCCGACGCGCGTCGGCGTCCGGAGATTCCACAAGATGCTCCGGGTCTGAAACATCGCATCGTTTCGCGCTGGGACGCTCCACTGGATTCAGGACTGCGCGAGCGTTCGCTGTTCGATGTGGGCGACCTTTTTCGTCAACGGACCGGATGCGACGTCGGTACGGTCGTTCTCGTTCGCCCGGACGATCACGTGGCCGCTATTCTTCCGATGAACGGCGCCATGGTCGAAGAACTTTACAACCGAATCGTGCGCCCCAAGCCACATACGTAGTTTTTCTCTCCGAACAGCAGAATGAGTTTCCCAAATGACAACCGATAGAAAGCTAGGCCCGATCGGCGACCGGATTTTGTTCGAGAACGAGCGCGTGCGCGTCTGGGGGGTCAATCTCGAACCCGGTCAGCGGCAACCCTGGCACAAGCACGACCTCCCCTACCTCATCGTTCCTCTTACCAAGGGCAAGAACATCATGTTCTTCGATGACGGACGCGAGAAGGAAACTAACGAAGCCGTCGGAGAGGTGCTGTGGCGCGAGCCGGGGATTCCACACGAATTGCTGAACGTCAGCGACTGGCATTACAGCAACGTGCTCATCGAAATCAAAGGCACAGAATCCTGATGTCTTGTAGGCGGCCAGCGACCTCCTTGCACCGCACAAGCAGAAGCAACTATCCCACGCCAGGATCGAAACGGATCAAGCTCAAGAGCCGCCCGATGTCGTTTTGAGGGCGAGCGGAGGGGTTTCGTGAGAAAGCACACGAATTGCAAAGGACATGAACATGCGCGATTCCAATGGCTGCTCGACGGTAGAAGCCGACGCCGCACGACGTGCACTTCGTAAACGCCAGACCGACGAAGAAGTTGGGTCGCTCTGGATGGCCAGGCCTGCAGACCACCGAGTTCGTCGCGCCCCGCTGCCATGACCGGTCGATCGGCGCGTCAGCGGGCGCAACGCGTCAACACCACCCGCTACCGTGGTTCCTTGTTCTTAGTTGTCGGCGACGTACGTGGCCTTCGACCTTGGTTGTTGGGGCACCGAATCGAAATGGCACCGCGACGGCTGGCTTGCGACTTCGGCACGGATGCTTCACGGCAAATACCAACTTGGCGTCAAGGTTGTGAAGACCAGCGCCGGGTAAAGGGCTATTTTGACCCGGCATTTCGCGACCAAACCGATTCGGACCTGGCGCGACAGGCATCCTCCACACCCCAAAATTCTTCGATGTCTTTAATGTCGTCACAAGAAGTGATACGAGCGCGCACCTGCCCGTCGCGTAGGGATCAGAATGGCTTACGCCGGTTTCTTCTCACGATCTACATCACGCTCGAAGTTGGAATGCCCGGGCCATTCCTCGTCCTTCTTCCTGCACCACTTTAGGGCGAAACGGATGGAACGTTTCACGGTCGTCACGAGGTGGCCAACAACAGACCTACTCCCATCCTTCGGGGATCTTCGCAGTGCGAAATCACCTAATAGATTGAAGAGGAATCAAACCATGCGACCGGCACGATTCAAAGACGAGATTAAGCGGTAAATTCACGACGAGCGAGGTTCCAGGTGCCGAAAAATACCAAGACACTTAAGGGAAGAGACAGGAGGAGGATCGAGACACGCGTCTGGCTTCAGATACTCTCCCTTGAGAGCACGATATTATCACAGTTGAATAGGGCGCTTGGCGCGGAATTCGGACTCTCGGTTGCGAAGTTTGAATTTCTTGCACAGGTGGAGCGTTATCCGGAAGGGGTCAGCCTCGGAAAGATTTCGTCAAATCTAGACGTAACGAGCGGAAATGTGTCCGGACTAGTAAGGCGACTGCTGGCCGATGGACTGATTTCCAAGAAGATGTCGAAGGAGGATCGACGATCGTTCATTGTGAGTTTTTCGCCCAAGGGCAAGGCTCTTTTCGACAAGGCCAACGTGCTGCATACAAAAAAACTTGCAGAGTGCTTTGCAGAATTTTCTTTGGATGAACTCGAGCACTCATCCACAACGCTGAGATCCTTATCGCAACGTATCCCAGAGAAACCACGATGAATGAAACAGTAAGAGCGCCGCAGGACCATGAATTGTGGTACGCCGTCCGCATTTTATCCGATCGTCATTTCTTCGAGTAGCCTCATCGGGCGTCTCTGTCTTCTTCGCCCCTCCGTCCTGCCGGACAGTTACGTCCGAGTTCGTGTTGTCTCGGTCGGTTCTTCGCACCCGCACAGGACGAAGAGCGGCCGGCCGCTCTGCGTTCGCCAGTCCCCGATGCCGATAAGTTGTCTCCGAGGAAGCACAAAAAACAGATCGAGTTGCTATATCGGTAAAACAATGCGAACGCATATTCCTATAGGATCACCATCTGGGAAATCTTCGAAGCGCCGACGCTTTTGCGTCGCGATAGGGACGGGGAAATGACAACATCACTTCTGCCAGAACTGCTCTCACCTACGTTCCGAATGCAATGCTTGCCGCACGGTCTTATCGGCCGTCGGATTCATTCGGAAAGCCGTCGGTCACTGTCCGGAGCGTCGGAGTAAAACGTTGAAGCCGAAGGATCTCAGGAGTTTTCTGGCCAGTGTCGCTGCCGATCCACAGCTTAAGATTGAAGAGATCAACAGGCCGGTTCATAAGGATTACGAACTTTCAGCTATCGCCAAGCATGCGGAAGCCTCGTCGAACCCTGTAATGATCTTCCGCTCCGTGATCGGAAGCGAGATGCCGGTCGTGTCAGGCCTGTATGCCTGCAGACGACGTGTCGCGTTGGCATTAGGCGCCGCGACCGAGAATGTCATCAAGCACTATCTCAATTGCCTGGCCAATCCCGTTCCCACGGTTGAAGTTGAAGAAGCTCCCGTCAAGGAAGTGCGAATTTCCGGCGATGATATCGACCTGAACAGGCTTCCTGTCCTTACCAACGAAAATAGGCGTTTTTCGCACCGCAGCTGCGGGTTTCGGCCGCTCATAACGGTCTGGTTGCAAGTTCGAGTCATGCCGGGCACCAGCCTTCGCTCGCGACGCGAGCAAGGCTGCCGCGCCGAAGCCCAGGGGGCGAAGGCGAGCCGCTGTGCGCGAGCCAGGGCTCGGCCAACCATCCTGCTCGGCACCGCTGCCGGCTTTCTCTCCCGCGTCATATCGCCCGCGACCGCAATAAGCGCCCGGGGTGAACGCCGTCGACTTGTCCCATGAACGGAGGATAGATCGAATAGCCGATCAGCTCACGGGCGCGCTCCGGCAATTTTTTCGCGAGCTCGGCAGGTACCGCCAGCGCCATATTCTCGAGCTGCCGCACCCAGCCCACGCAGTATTGCGGCGTAATGATCAGGCGTGACCGATCCGACCGGTTGGCGCCGCCGCGATGCCAGAGCGTTCCCTTCGTGATCGCCAGCGATCCCGATGGCATCATCAGCTTTACCGCGTC
>Ga0137415_10000084_pt1 | contig 71106 bp, 75 predicted proteins | sample CZODoug3_1_1_16f_FD_183082 | JGI IMG/M metagenome (GOLD analysis project Ga0137415, IMG submission 183082) | Vadose zone soil fungal communities from Angelo Coast Range Reserve, California, USA - CZODoug3_1_1_16fungal (Hybrid Assembly) | ecosystem: Environmental > Terrestrial > Soil > Vadose... | reverse complement strand
TTGGCCACTGCTTGAACATCTTGGTGACGGCTTTCTGCACCATCTGCTGATTCTTATTGCCGTTGTTGTTAAGGGCATTTTGAGCGATTCCGCGCCAGATCAAACTTTGATTCTTCCCGTCATACAGATCGACGACCAATGTTCCGATAACATTCTGCTAAGGTCAGGTAGTCCCACACATCCAAGCTAAAACCAAGCTAAAGATACCTGTCTAGCCCGCTTCTTTACGGACAGCGCGTCAAGCCGTGAGGCTCAGCGCGGTATTCATGCAGCTTTGCGGTCTATTTGGGAGCCTTTCGACGAGCACTTCGCGTCGTAGGTCATCTGCATCTGCCTAAGTTTGAGCACACCGTAGAACACGGTAAGCGCCATGACAACAACCAAAATTGCGGCGAACCTCTTTTCCAAACCGTACGCGCCCTCACGGTTGGCGACATAGCTGGCGATGATCAAGCAGAGGATGCCGATGTTGATGGCCCAGTTCACCCGCTTTCCCACGATGTAGCCCAAGGTGCCGAAACCGGCGAGCTGGTAGAGCATGAACGGTAGGATCGCTACCATCGGCAGCATCTCGGAGGCACCCAAACTGATGTCGAGGGCGCCGGGCGCCACCGCGTGCAAAAGCCTACTGTGCGCCAGTTGATGGAACAACGCCGGAATCGCACACAATAAGGGCACCACGGCGAGCAACTCGAGCACCAGCGCGCCGCTCCAGGTGCCGATCTGGGACGAACGGTCAGCGCCCGCACCCGATGATTCCGTGCCGATGAAAAGGCCACCGACAATGGCCGCAGCACTGGACAACATCAGCAGCTCCACCGTGATGCCGAAGGCCTCTGGTTCACCGGCCTTGAGTAGCAGCATGGCCAGGAAGCCGGGGGTGTAGAACAACACGCGCACCAGTTTCGCCCAAACACGCGGGTCGCGTTCCGGCGGCAGAATTGGGAGCGCATGTCCGTCGATTCCTATGGTTTGTCTAACTTTCGACATTTCAGTGTCCTCAAGATGCAACTTACACTGGCGTCTGCAAGCGCTTTGTGCGAACGGAATAAGCCGCTTCCCCACACAAACCAATACCGTTGTATTCCCGGTTAGTAACTAACGACCTCCTTGTAAGACACACCTCTAGTTCCTGGCTGCTTCCGTACCTCCTACGCTGTTCCAGCCATCGCCGGGGTTGTACTCCGCCATGGCTACGGCGATATCTGCGGTCTTTTCGCCCAAGTCTTTTTGGTAGACGGTACCGTCCTTGCTGACGATGAACGTCATGATTCCTGAATTCCTGTATGCCGCAGGATAGGCGAGAATAGCGAACCCACCTGTCATCTTTCCGTTCACGATGTAATCCTTCGCGCCACCTGGTGCGTTATTCCCTTGTTTGGTCAGTATCTGGAAGTAGTAGCCATTGAACGGCTGCGGTTTGTCGCCATTGGTGTAACCCACGGCTTTCGCGAAGTCACCAAGCTCGCCCAATGCCCTCGGGGTCTGACCCTCTGCAACCTGCCAGTACAACCCGTCTTGCTTGCCCTCGTGGCTGACTAACTTCTGTGCGTATTGCTTTACCTCGTCGCCATCCTTAGTCTGGCTGAAGTATTGCCGTTGAGCATCGGCAAGAACGCCGCAAGCAGCGATTGCCATCAACTCGCCCTTGCCGATCCGACGCGCAAGGATCTCGTCCTTACCTGCGGCAGTGTCGAAGTACCACTGGCCGGAGGGATCGCGTCCTAAAGGAATTGGAAAAGGATAGTTGTCTGCGCCGACGTACAGAATCTCGCCGCCTGCTTTGATCTCACGCCACCGATTCATTTGCTCGTATGCAGCAACGAGGTCCTGGAGTGCGTTCTTGTCCTTCACCGCATCTCCGGAGAACAGGACGTCCTTGGCCTCCGGACCGAAGATCGCAAGCAGCGCATCCTGGTCGCCAGACTTGGCGGCTTTGAGGAACGCAGCCCCTGCGTCTGCCGGTGACCCGAAGGTCTTTTGCCCAGCCTTGGAAGTGTCCGACTTGTTACACGAGGCCAGGGAGACGATCAGAGCGGACAGCACCACAAACATCGCGAGGCGTCCGACATGAATCTGATATTTCCAACTGGAGTGAGACATACGTACTCCTCCTGATCTGCAAGATCGTCACTATTTCCTTTCGCGTCGGACGCGGGTGACATTAACGCCGGAAGCCGCCGCCGCCGAACCTTCCTCCGCCGCCGAAGCGACCGCCGCTGAAACCGCTGGAGCCCATGCTTCCCCAACCGCGACCGCTGTCTGCTCTCGATGACCAGCCACCGGAACCGCCAAATCCGCCGGAGTGCCCACTCATGCCACTGAAAGCGTTTGACCTTCCTGCGTCGTTGTCGTGCTGGGCCCAGGAACTTGAGCTGCTGGATTTCTGGACATTGTTCCAGCTTCCGTTGTCGTTCTTCTCCCAACCACTGCCGGTGTTCTTGTAGGCGTTGCCGTTAGCCGTCGCATACTTGTTGCCGTTTGCGGTCTGACCGACCGCGGCGCTGTTGTACCTACCAGACGCGCCGTAAGCCGAGGCACCATTCGAAGTTTTCACCGACCCAGACGTACCTTGAGAGGTCGTCTGATGCTGGCTGTACGCAGTGTTGCCGTTCTTGGAAACCGTCGAACTTCCCCAGCTCCCATTGGCATTGGAACCTTGCTGAGTTTGGCCGTATGCCCCGGTTCTCGGGTTGTACGCTTGACCGACCCTTTGGCTCCCGTAGCCGTTCGAGACGGTGCCACCACGGGCGTAAGTCCCGGTAGATGGGTTATAGCCAGAGCTATAGTGCGCGGAGCCGTAGGCACCATAAGCAGACCCACTGGAACCGTAATAGCCGCCGTGCCAGGCGCTGTTTCCGTAGTACCCCCCGCCGTGATAAACCACTGCGGTGGTGCCGTACCAGCCACAATTCCAACTGCTATACCCCCAGCCGCAGCAACCACCGCTCATCATCGCGCCTACCGCGATACCAACTCCAAACGCAACCACCGCGGTCGCCGCCACGGTAGCCGTGCTGTATCCGGGAGTGACATAGGGATAGCCGTAGACCACTGCCGGGTTGTACATGGGGACATACACGACCTGCGGGTTCACGGGCTGAATCACGATGACTTGCGGCGACTGTTGCGAGACAACAATCTGGGAGCCTGATTTCAGGTTGCCGGCAGCTAGTGCTTTAGCACGCAACACCTGGATGGCTGACATTACGTCAGCAGCCTGGGTGTGATAGGCCTCACCCAACGAGGATGTCCAGCTGAGGTTCTTCGCCAAGTTGCCCAGCACGGAAGGAAATTGTGTAAGCGCCTTGACACTGGGATCCCACGGTTGCGTATCAACGGTCTGCATCAGAGCCGTGCCTGTGAGATCGCTGTTTTGCTGAAGCCAGCTGGCAGCTGCCGCAACCTGGTCGGGAAAGGTAGCAGCTCCAAGAATCTGCGCTACCAGGGAGTCCGGATACAGTGCGATGGGCGCTACCAAGGGTTCGAGTTGGCTCGGGCTCAACGGAACACTCTCTCTGGGATTCCCAGAACTATCCGCAGGAGCCGAGGCGGTAGGTTGGTACCCGTACAGGGTCTGTTGTGACGTTGTGACCAGAATGAAGCTGAGCACTGCCGATAAGACCTTCTTAGTGTTGCTTTTGATCATTTTGCTACTCCGACTCAATGTGATTGTCGGTGATGATGTTCACTTGCCATCCGTGACGATGAGTTCATCATTCGCTGTGGCGCACATCCCCTCGATCGCCCCCACCTCCCTACTTCAGGACGATGATCTTGTGGACGCCGAAGCAGACTGCTCCAACTGCCGATCACGCCTAGAACTGCCAAGGTCTCCACTCAGGACAGATGAACGCAGTTCTGCCGCCTCCTGGCCGGCGAAGGACGAGAATCCGCTCGCCGGCACAATCGCAAGAGTTCCTGGTGCCGTGTGGCCTCACCGCTTACTGGCTGTTTACATTCCTCCAGCCACTCCACGATTCACTAACACTTTGACTTCCACGCGGCGATTGTCTGCCCGCCCCTCGGCTACCTCATTGGGTGCTGCAGGATCAGCTATGCCCATGGCGCCGGGAGCTACGATGTGACGCAGAGGAACACTGCAGTTCTGCAATAGGTACGCGACGACCGCTTGGGCTCGATCCATGCTCAATTGCTGGTTCATGGCGGCATTGCCCGATGAGTCGGCAAAGCCCTTTACCTGGATGATGTAGCCCTTCGTGCCAATTGCGCTTGCCGCCAGCAATTTCAACGCGTCTTTATCACTATCCGAAATTGTTGAGCTTCCGGTCGTGAAGTAGACGGTTGCTTTGGCCGCGGTGTCATACTCTGAGAGTTCGGAGAAGCGCTGAGTGGTGGCCTGAATCTCCTGCTGGTTGCCCACAATCTGCTCCTGGTTGGCACCAATCTGCTCCTGGTTGGCACCAATCTGTTTTCGATTTGCCGCCATCTGCACCTTGTTGGCAGCAATGTCCTCCTTGTTCTCGGCAATGTTAGCCATGTTGGTTCCCTGCTGCTGCTGTGTCGGGTTGAGGCCGGCCTGAATGGTCTCGGCCAGGAGTAAATCGTCCTTGTTGAGATTGATGGTGTTGGCAACCACCCGGCTTTCGCTACCGATGCCTTCGACTTCGACTTTCAGCCCCGGGATCAGAGCAGTGACTGCCTGCTCCTCGTGCCGGAACACGCCTTTGGGTGTCTGAACCTTGGTATCATCGGTCAACACCACCAGCACGTTGGTTGACCCCTTGAGAGTCTTCACCGTCAGATTGTCTCCGTCTCGTTTGGTAATCAACCCGTTGATCTTGATTTTCTTGCCGTCCGACGCGCCATACGCCAATCCGACACCGAAAATGCACACCAGTGCGGTAAGGGCTACGATCCATCTACGATTTTCTTTCATACGATTGTCCTTTCGCGGCCATCCTTACTGTGAACCTGCGCGAGTTCGATTTACGCTCGGGAAAACAGGAAGTGGCAAAGAATGTTAAGCAACTCTCGCGCATCATCGTGAGTTGCTCACCCACGCACAAAAGTAGACCTGCTCTAAGGGTTGTGGAACCGTCAAAACTGACAGTACGCAGGAACATTCTCTGAGCCTCACTGGACTGCGGCCCAGTCATGGCAGAGCAGAAGTTGTATTCGGCCGACATGACTTGCCCGCTGTGAGTGAGCGTCAAGTGCCTTTTGGTTCTTGGTCGGCGTGAAACCGGCGCAGTCCGAATCGCACGTCCGGGAAGCTGGCAAGCGGCATCGCTGGTCTCGACGAATAGCCAAGGCTCCCGATAAGGTTCCAGACCCACCTGTCAAAAGCGACAGTTGCCAAGTAGGCCAGGTCTTGATGAAGTCTCGATTGATGGGGCGAAGGATTCTATCTTTCTTCAGAATGAACCCGGACTGGACGCCGTCATCATCGAGCGACTGGTCCTAGCGGTGCTCGCACCCTTCGATTCGACAGACGAGAGGTGCTCGACGAAAACGTCGTGCTAGGCAGTATCCTGCTCGCGGCCATGATTTCAAAAGTGAGTCACGGAGGTTGGCACGTGAAGAAAATATCTTCGTTCGTTCGCGGGACGGGAGCCACAGTGAAGGAGCAGTTCTTCACACTTAGGTCTCCAAGGAAACTTGAAAAGGAAAAAACACGGAGGCAGCTGCTCGCGGTTGCCACGGTCATCGTTTTGGCTCTCTCTTTCTCGGACTTGGTGCTTGCCCAAGCCGACCCCTTTCTCGGAACTTGGAAGCTCAACGTCAAAAGATCAAAGTTTGTGCCTGGTCCGCCAAGGAAGAGTGAAACCCGAATCGTCGTATCGACTCCTACGGGCATGAATGTCAGCAGCGCGCGCGTAGATGGAGATGGAAGTACTCAAGAATTCGAATACACTTCCAACTTAGATGGCAAGAGCTACCCCATAGTTGGCCGGGGGCCCTACGGGGCAAACACGATTGCAGCCACCCTCACGGCTCCCAAAACCATCCAATCGACTCTTAATAAGGACAGTAAGGTGCTTGCAACGGGGACTTCCGTAGTTTCAGAAGATGGAAGGGTTCTCACGATCACCACAAAAGGCATGGACGCGAGCGGGAAGTCCTTCAACAGCGTTGCTGTCTACGACAAGCAGTAAGGTCAACGTTGGACACGGGAGAGCATATGGCAAGACACTTTTTTCTGCCCACCCTCGTTAGCCTGGCGGCACTCGTCGGCACACCAGTGCTTTTCCCGCAGAACAATTCCCAGGGAGCTTCGGTAAGCGTTGTGGTGACCGTTGAAGCTCGCCACGGCACCGACATCCCGGCGATCGGACGTGATGACGTGATGGTCTATCAGGACAGGGACCGTAATCGGGTGGTGGATTGGGTTCCGCTGGCGGGCAACCGCGGGGGCCTGGAGTTGTTCATCCTGATCGATGACGCAATCAGCCCGACCCTGGAAGCGCAACTTGACGACATTCGCCATTTCATGAACTCACAACCCTCCACCACCGGGATCGGCGTCGCGTACATGCAGAACGGTGTGGCGGTGGTTGTGCAGAACCTGACAACCGACCACGCCCTAGCCGCCAAGACCCTCAGGGCACCGCTTGGGAATCCCGGAGCGTCTGCCAGTCCGTACTTCTCGCTGGAGGACCTGGTCCAGCGCTGGCCCGAAGGCGCGGTGCGGCGCGAGATTCTGATGCTCACAGACGGCATCGATCGTTACTGGGGCAGCATTACCGCCGATCCCTACGTGGACGAGATAATCGAGAAAGTGAAGCGCGCCGGAATCATTGTGTGTTCCATCTATGCCTCCGGTTTCGGTCACTACGGCCATACTCTCTGGCAGCAGAACTGGGGCCAGTTGTATCTTTCCCAAGTATCTGACCGGACCGGTGGAGAGTTCTATTTTCTGGGCGCCGGAGCACCCCTCTCTTTCGTCCCACACCTGGAGGATCTTGCTCGCCGGCTAACCCACCAGCACCTCTTGACCTTCATTCCTAAACCGGCCAAGACCTCAGGGTTTCAGAAGGTCAGATTCCGTACAGAAGTTCCGAACGCGGACCTGGTGGGCCCGGATAGCGTATGGGTGCTGGCCCAGACCACCGAGTGAGATGTTTCGGAGTCCCGCGTTTCGCACGGACAACCCAAGAGTGTAATCGCTTAACCGGTACAGAGCCCAGACCAGGAAGATCAATACGATTCCGCCAATCAGTTCGCTGAAGATGCCCGCGCGGAAAAGCATCTCGGAAGCCAAGATGTTGTTGGCGGTCGCGGCCGCGTTGTCAGAGACGATCAAGGTGCTGGGGACATACATGAGGGGGACGCCGGCAGTCACTGCGCTTAGTAGATACAGCGCGCCTGCGATTCGTGCTGTCTTTCTGGTTGAATTCATGTCCTGTCTCCTTTTGTTCGTCACTGTCGCCTGAGATAGGGCCCGATCATTGGGCGGAAATGTTAAGTGTAGAGGTACAGCTAGTCAATGAAGGGAGGGGGTTGGCCAATACCTAAGGAGATTGTTGGCGCAAATCGCGATTTCACTCCGTCGAGAATCCCCTTCAACACTTACGGGTTTGCGGAGGTAGCAAGGGTTAGGGGTGTAACTGCGACGTCGTACCTTTGCTTAAGGCCATCGCTCAACGAGAGTGGGAGCTGTCCGAGATCGAGCGGACTCTCGACCCGACCGACGATCGTCAAGTCCAGGATCCGGGGTTGCTCAGAGACTTCGCTGCTCAGAAACTCTCCGCCCTTCCTAACCTTTTGTCTCAGGATGTGCCTCGGGCGCGAGCAGAGCTTTCCCGACATGTAACCAAGATCACCATGACCCCCGGCAGGTTCGGAAGGACAGCGCCACTACGCCTGCCAGGGAAACTGGGCCTGCTTGGGACTCTCACCGGAGCAGGGGACGTTCGGATGGTTGCGGGGGGGTGGATTTGAACCACCGACCTTTGGTTATAAGCCCAAGAGGTCAATGCTAAATTCCGTTGATTCCGTTACTCTTACCCGCTTCCAGCCACGAACAAGGGGCGAAAATACACGAATTTTGCACGCTAGCTGCACGTACCAACCCAACGAATGGCTGAAGATTTTTGATGCCCGGGTCAATGAGTGAGATGGGATTTTACGCCAGCGACCGTGGCGGCACACTAGTACGATCAGAATTGAGGGTTGCGGGGGTTGCGGGTCTGGAGTTGTGATAATTAGGATATTCGTTGAACGTTAAGGTGGGCGTCTTGCTCTCGAGGGTCGGTTCGCACTATTCCCGCACTAAACGTACGAGGCGTGCTCGATCTGAGTCACACGTGGCGCTCTTGGTCAGGTTCATCATACCGGAGGTACGCCATGGCCAGTAGTGCCCGCAGTCGCATATCGTCCGGTATAGGGTATCTGGATTCCCCCTCCACCTTGATCCTAGTGTGCGTGGTAGCAACCCTGTCCTACCTCGCCCCAAGACTAGGAGGGGCGTTGATTTCAAATCCCCAAATGGTCTGGCCGCTTTGGCCAAGTTGCGCGATTCTAGTGTCAGGGTTGTTGTTGGTACCGCCGAGAATCTGGCCAATACTCATCCCCGTTGCCTTTGCAGGGTTTTGCCTCTACGACCTGCAGGTGGGCGTACCGGTCGGCTCGATCGCTTGGTTCATCCTGGCCGATACCGTTCAAGTCCTTGTTGCCGCGCTGGGTCTTAGATATTGCTTCGACGATCTGCCTCGGCTCAATAGCATAAAGGCCCTGGTTAAGTATTCGTTCTTTGCGGTGATCCTCGCGCCGTCTGCTGCAGCATTTCTGAGCGCCCGTGGCATCCGCGGCGACTATTGGAATGGTTGGAGGGTTTGTTTTTTTTCTGAGGTTCTTGCTTTTGTCACTCTCACTCCGGCGATCTTGAGTTGGATTACCGAAGGACCTGCATGGGCGCGAAAACCACGCGCCTACCATCTGGAAGCAGCGGCGTTGACGGCGGGGTTGGTTCTTTTCGGCTATATCGCTTTCACCGCCTCGACGAGGAGCAGCTCGCCAGCGCTGCTTTATTCTCTCGTACCACTTCTGCTGTGGTCTGCCTTGCGTTTCGGATCGATAGGAATCAGCACTTCGGTGATTGTGGTGGCCTTTCTATCGATCTGGAGTTCAGTCCACGGTCGAGGTCCCTTTACCGAACAGGGGCCGCACAGCATGCTGCCACTGCAGCTATTTCTGGTTTTCGCTGCGACTCCTTTCATGGTTCTGGCAGCCCTCGTAGAGGACCGCAAGCTTGCTTCCAGAGAACTTGCCCTAGCCAACGACAGGCTTCTTCTCGCAATGGAAGCTGGCACATCGGTGGCGTGGGATTTGGACGTCAGGAGCGGACGAGATCTTTGGTTCGGCAATCTCCAGACAGTCTTTGGAATACCATCCGACATACGCGTCGGAGACGCACAAGACTTCATTCGTTACGTCCATCCGGATGACCGGCAGCGAGTCTCGGATGCGCTTGCTGATGCCAGACAAGACCGGAAGGTGTACGCACCAGAGTTTCGCATCGTCCGGCCAGACGGGATGATTCGGTGGCTGGTAGCCCGAGGCAAATTCTACTACGCAACGAACGGTGCCCCGGAGCGGATGCTTGGCGTGTCGCTAGATATCACCGAGCGGAAGCTGGCGGAAGAGGCGGTCAGGGAAAGCGACAACCGGTACCGCAGAATCGTTGAGACCACAAACGAAGGGGTCTGGCTCCTCGATTCGAACCTCCACACCTCCTATGTGAATCGACAAATGGCCGAGATGATCGGATACGAATCGGGGCAAATGATTGGACGGAGCGTATTCAATTTTTACTTTCCCGAGGATATGGGATACAAAACGCAGGTCTTAGAGCGCCGACAGCAAGGAGTGCGCGAGCAGATTGAGGAACGGCTCCGGCGAAGGGACGGTTCGGAGTTGTGGGTACGAATGGCAGCAATCCCTGTCTACAAGGACAATGGAGAATTTGATGGGGCGCTAGCGATGGTATCGGACATTACTGAGCGCAAGCGGACTGAAGAAGCGCTGCGAGAAAGCGAGGAACGCTTTCGCCTCGTTGCCAACACAGCTCCAGTGCTGATCTGGATGTCCGGCCCGGACAAACTGTACACCTACTTCAACAAGCCTTGGCTGAACTTCACGGGGCGGTCACTTGAGTCAGAATTGGGAAACGGCTGGTCAGAAGGTGTCCATCCCGACGATCTTGAGAGGTGCTTGGATACCTACACCCAGGCCTTTGATCGTCGGGACGAATTCAGGATGGAGTATCGCCTCCGACGGCACGACAGAGAATATCGATGGGTTCTCGACGTTGGAATACCGAGATTCAATCAGGATCGTTTCTTTGCTGGCTACATCGGCTCTTGTATCGATGTGACCGATCGCAAGCTGGCCGAGGATGCCTTGTCGGCCGTGAGCCGAAGGTTGATTCAAGCACAAGAACAAGAGCGTACCCGGATCGCCAGAGACCTTCACGACGACATCGGTCAACGTCTTGCACTGTTGGTCAATAAACTAGAACACCTCCGACAAAACGCCTCCGACTTGCCTGCTGAAGTCCGGAGCGGTGTGGGCGAACTACAGAAGCAGACCTACGCGATAGCGACCGATATCCAATCTTTGTCGCACGAGTTGCACTCGTCAAAACTGGAATATTTAGGGCTGGTTGCAGCCATAAGAGGCTTCTGCAAAGAGTTCGGTGAGCAGCAGACAGTGGAGATTGACTTCGAAACCCACGATTTGCCCAGCCCTTTGTCGCCGGCCATTTCCCTTTGCCTCTTCCGAGTTCTGCAAGAAGCCCTCCACAATTCGGCCAAACACAGTGGGGTAGGCCAATTCGAAGTGCGATTGTGGGGAGCGTTGGGTGAGATTCATCTCACGGTTAGCGATTCTGGCGCGGGCTTTGATCGCGAAGGGGCAAGGGCGACCCGAGGGCTTGGCCTCATAAGCATGGAGGAGCGGCTGAAACTCGTGAATGGAACGTTTTCTATCGATTCGCATCCCAAGCGTGGTACCACGATCCACGCTTGCGTGCCTCTCGGTTCGGAAGAGATTCCATGCTTGGCAGCCGGGTAAAGTAAAGCCGACTAGAAAACATTCATCATCAGAATAGAATTGAACCTCGTGGCTGCGCTGGTCCGGAGAAGGCGTCACTAAAGTAGGCACCGCCTGCGTATTAGCTTATAGGGCTGACAACCTCCCCCTACCTATCTCCCTGGCACGCTACGATCATCGGTTGCACACTCGGAGTGCATAGTGTCCACACCCACCCCAAGAGCTGACCAGACGGTTGCTCGCCACCGTCCCAGAGGTCGTTGTGGTGACTACGGCGTTGCTAACATTCATTTCGTTCTGGCGCGCAGCCAGCATTGTGTTGAACGACCTGGCATCGTCAGCCTACTATGCGGGCGGTATAGCCGAACAAGCAATCGGGAGATCTGCCCCTTGGTTCATCCTGGCGGTCATGCTGCTGTCCTACGCCGTACGGTCGGTCTATATCGAAAGCTGTAGCATGTTCGTCCGGGACGGTGTCTACCGCGTTGTGAAAGAGGCCATGGGCGCGGTACCCTGGCTAAGATCTCGGTCTCGGCCCTTTTGTTCGACTACGTTCTTACGGGACCTATAAGCGGCGTTTCGGCGGGCCAGTGTCTTGTGGGTTTCCTGAACGACCTGTTTCATTACGCCCGGATTGATGTTCACTTGTCCAGAGGGCCGACTGCGGCGGCGTTTGCGGCTGTTGTGACTTTGTATTTTTGGTGGGTCAACATTAAGGGTATTCTGGAGAGCAGCGAGAGGACGCTCCGAATCATGCACGTCACCACCGTCATAGCGATCCATGCGGATTCTGTCATGGGGCACGAAACATTCTGCTCCACAGAAACAAGGAGGATCCGTACGCGGCCCTGGGAATGGACTGGGGGAGCTAGGCCTGAATGATGCAAGCAGTTATGGAAATTCCGCAATTAAGGCCGAACCGCCAGCGACTGACCCATGCTCCGGTCGAGCTACACTGCAATTCCAAGCGCGGCTTATTCGCAAGGACCTTCTGAGTTTGTCCATGCTAGCGCATGTCCTCACTGTCTTAACCGCTGCTTCTACCATGGTCGGCGGCTCAGTTGCCGTGCGCCAGCGCCATCGTGTTCATTTACTGCTTGGGTTTGGAGCCGGTGTGCTGCTGGGAGCGACTTTCCTAGCACTAGATCTGTTGCCCGAAGCCTTGGAGATGGCCGAACAGCGGGTTTGGACCAGTCACCGAGTGCTACGTCTCGTGGTCGTTGTGTTCTTGCTCTTTTACCTCGTAGAACGATTCCTTGTGAAACACGTTTGTCAGACCGGCGATTGCGAAGGCAACAAAAAACGTATTGGGCGCATGAGCGCTGTGGGCCTTAACGGACACAGCGCGATCGATGGAGCATCCATCGCGGCCGCAGCACTTGTTTCCTGGCAAACGGGCCTCCGATTGAGGCATCGTCGGACACATCTTTGCACTTATTTTTCTAGTCCAATGTTGGGACCAAACCCAATCAACGAATTGCCTGCAGATCTGACGCACAGGCTCCGTAAAATCGCACATCCGAGATGGGTCGCACCGATGCTGGCGACACTAGTGAAGAGGCTGTCAAATCTGACAGTTTCCAAGGAGTTCTGCGGCGCAGTAGCCTGACCGTGGGTTGACGCGGGTCCTGTCCGAAACCTTCGGTGGTCGATGTGGTCCAGTGATCCCTGTTCCCCTATTCGTCGTGCACCCGCGCGATTGGGTGTCGCGGTGTCGCCCGTAGGGTGGGGATCGAGGAAGAATCGAGGAAAGAGCGTATGCGTCTCGTTTGTCTACTTCTCTCCATCTCTTTGCTTGCGTTGGTAAGTGCCGCGCAAGAAGGAACGTCGACGCCTGGCCAGCCCCCTTCCGGGGCTGCCCGCAAATGGGGCAAGTCAAAGAGCGTCGAGGGTTGCTTGACAACCTTAAACGGGTCTTACACGTTGGGTACGACCTCGGGTGATCTCTATCAGTTGGAGAATAATGGCCACGGCTTACGCAAGTATGCCGGCCAAGAGGTACGTATCACCGGTCCCGTGACACCTCCTCATCCTGGCACCTCTCCCAACAATGTTCTTGAACAGCAGTACGCCAGGTTGAAGGTGCAAAAGATCAAGAAGGTCTATGACAACTGCCAGTAGTTTTTGGCCGCTTGGTCTCAACCACTCTGAACCGACTGGGGGAAAGCTTGGCCTGTGTTTATGCCATGCGGCCCGGCTTCGACAGTTATTACTTCCGGGTTGCTGGTTACTCGCGCAGAACCCGTGTTAGACCTTTGCGCGGCCCAGGATTTCCCGACACAACTGACATTTTTGCCAGTATGCGTCGAGGTGTTACTTTCTTACATCCAGTGTGGCTGAATCCCATACCGCTGCAGGCCAAACCATCTCGCACTATCGCGTCCTGGAGAGACTCGGTAGGGGTGGCATGGGTGTTGTCTACAAAACACAGGACAACGAAGTCGGCCGGTTTGTCGCTTTAAAGGTCCTTCCCGAGAATGCGGCCCAGGACCCGCACGCCCTCGAACGTTTTCGCCGCGAAGCACGAGGGGCATCCGCGCTCAATCACTCGAATATCTGCACCATCTACGAAATTGGGAGCCACGAAGGCCAGGCGTTCATCGCCATGGAGTTCCTGGATGGTGTAACGCTGAAGCACATGATCGGCACCCAGCCGCTGGACACCGAGACGCAGCTCTCGCTGGCCACCGAGGTGCCGTTTCGCGGAGAAACGACTGCAACCCTGTTTGAATCGATCCTTCATGCCTCTCCGGTCCCGCCGGTCCGGCTGAACCCTGACGTTCCGGGGAAGCTGGAAGATGTTATCAACAAGTGCTTGGAGAAGGAGCGCGATCTTCGGTATCAGCACGCATCGGAAATTCGCTCCGACCTGATGCGGCTGAAGCGAGAGACGGAGTCGAAGAAAATCGTCATCGCGCTGGGCGAGGAGGAAGAACCAGCAGCTGCGGCGACAAGCAGGCCATCCGGAACGAACAGCGTCGTCCCGTTTGCGGCGGGCCCAGTGTCTCCAAACCGTCTGCGAGTCCTGGGTCGAAGCTGCTTGCCCTCGCCACGGTTGCCATCAGTGGGCTGATCGAAAGCAGTCTTTACTGGCGCTCGCATACGGCCATCAAGCTAGGAGAGAAGGACACTATCGTGCTCGCCGACTTTACGAATACGACGGGAGAGGCGGTGTTTGATGACGCCCTGAAGCAGGGCAGGGCCATTCAGCTTGAACAATCGCCCTTCCTGATACCTGGAAGGTAGTGCTCCCTACAATGTCGACGTCCGACGCTTGCAACGTGACGGTGGCAGGACTCGTAGGGGTTCTGGCTGGCGACACGCAGAAGCACTTCAAGCACGAAGTGCCCAAGGAACCCGGCGTGACTCAGCCACGTATCAACCTGACGTTCCGGCGTATAGAGCATGAATAGACTACTGACTTCGAGTCCTGAAGTCCGCACGCGCCCCCGTGCCTCCGAAACGGGGTCATAATAGCGTGGCATGTGCGCCCTCTCGCATGACCAGTCTGTTGTCTTGGATCGCGAGCTTGATCAAGAGAAAAGCCTCGACCCGTCCGGCCCACGCATTCGATGCCCACTCTGCGGTTGGTCGCCCCGCAAGGACGACCGCTGGTCTTGTAGCTGTGGCCATGAGTGGAACACGTTCGACACGGGAGGAGTATGCCCGGCGGGCCTGCACCAGTGGACTTCAACACAGTGTCTCTCTTGTAGCGGCTGGTCGCCGCACTCCGACTGGTATGCGCACTGACACTCTTGGAGCGTCGGTTTAGAATAGGCATGCAGCACGAAAGCAGCACTGCCGTGGCTCACGACACCCTCACAATCTCACCGGGGTTCGCGCTTTCGAGCCGCCATGATGCTTGCCGTCATTGCGGATGCACTCCAAGTCGTCGTTTTTCCCTTATTCGTCGAAGGCGCTTTATCGCCCGCTGATGACATACTCGATTTCGGTATCGCAGCCGTGCTGGTTCACCTTCTTGGCTGGCACTGGGAATTTCTGCCATCGTTTCTTGCCAAGCTCGTGCCCGGAGTCGATTTGGTTCCTTTCTGGACGATGGCGGTTGCAAACGTCTATCGGAAATCGAAGCAAATCGCGGTCACCGCATAAGAGAGTCGTGAGCAGCACCCGGCGCTAAGAAACCCACAAGGTTCGTAAAGGCGCGAATCAGATGGCGGTCAGAATGGCGGGTTCCAAGGATGGCCTCAAAGAACGCCTCGCCCGCTACCGCCAGATCAAGATCAGCGTGATCGGGAGGAACGCTGGGCGCGCGATCTCAACCCGGTCTGGGTCGTACAAACGATGAGCAAGGAGTGGTATTCAATCGCTTCTTTCGCATCTTTCCACCCAGTCAACACTATAAACGAACCTTGCGTTTGCGCAACAACCTGAACTAGCGCGCGGCGCATGGAATTCTGATAGAGTTCAGCAACCGCACTCGAAGAGTTGGGCTTTGAGCCGTGAGGAAGAGGAGGCTGCTTGGAAACGTCAACAGTCCGGGTTCTCGTGATCGATGATTACGAACCGTTCCGGCGATTCGTATGTTCGACGCTGGAAAAAAGACCGGAATTTAAGGTCATCGGCGAGGCCTCAGACGGATTAGAAGCGGTTCAGAAAGCCGAAGAACTGCAACCGGACTTGATGATGCTCGACATCGGACTTCCAACACTAAATGGAATCGAAGTCGCTCGACGCATCCGCAAGCTCTCCCCCGAATGCAAAATACTCTTCGTGAGTCAAGAATCTTCTGCCGACGTGGTGGAAGAAGCTCTCAGCTTGGGGGCACTGGGCTACGTTGTTAAAGCACATGCCGGAAGCGAACTACTAGCTGCTGTCGAAGCGGTTCGTCAGGGCAGGCAGTTTCTCAGCATCGGATTGTCGGGTCACGATTTCACTGACGCTACGGATGCGCACGTTCCCGACCGCCTCTGCCATGAGGAGGCTCTCCCATCGCTTGTACCGAGAAAGGCGGAGGTCACTCGCTGCCACGTAGTTCAATTCTATTCTGGCGATGCATTGTTTCTAGATGACTTTACACGTCTCATCACAGCCGCTCTAAAGGCAGAGAATGCGGTCATCGTTGTTGCGACCGAGTCACATCGCGTTAGTTTTCTTGAGAGATTGAAGGCAGGTGGCGTGGATGTTGCTGCCGCTGTTGAACAGAAACACTACATCCCTTTGAATGTTGCCGACACGCTCTCGACGTTCATGGTCAATGGCTTGCCTGACCCGGTTCCATTTGCGCAAAATGCAGGTGATCTCATTGTGGAGGCGGCTAAAGCGGCGAAGGGAGAGCATCCTCACCTTGTAGCTTATTGAGAATGCACACCTACCTTGTGGGCACAAGGTAACGTGGGGCCGGCGATTCAGCTGGAAAACTTCTGGGACAAGTTAGCCAAAACGTACGACGTGGATGTTATCTGTGGGTATGCATTGGGAAGTCTTGACCGCGAACAGGAAAGCCACATCTACGAGAGAATCTGTGCAGAACACTCAGGCGTTTGTTCCCCCTGAACGGGCTATCAAGCAGCCTTAAAACACTACGCCGCCCGCTGGAAGAGCAGTTCGTCGCGGAGTGCCTGCGCGGTGTCCTTTGTGGGCCGGCCTTCCGCGAACGGGAGGTTGGCGAGTTTATCGAAGTTGGCTTCCTGAGCGAAGGCGGAAGGCACTCCGCGCAGCAACAGCGCGCTCCCGAGAGCGAAAAGATGGCACTTGCGTTTCATCATTCTGATCTCCGTGCCTGAATACAATCCCACAATAGCCGGGCCTCACTTCACTTTCTCGATGGCCGGCGGATTCCATGTATCTTCGCCAGCGAGCAGGATTGATGGCGGCGTTTCTTTTGGCCAGTAAAGACGCATGACTAGGTAGATCGCACCATTCGGAGCAGGTAGCCAGTTGGACTCCTTGCTGGCACCCGGTGCGTCCTTCTGGATATAAATCGTCAATGAACCGTCGGCGTTTTTCTTCATCCCCGGCAGCATCGGCGAATTAATGAGGTATCGATTGATCGGATTCTCGATGAGGAGCTGCGCCGTGCCGTCGTACATCGTCACCGACCAGAAAGCATTGACTGGCGGGAACTGTCCCTTGGGAAATGTCAACGTGTAATTGTGCTTACTCCCGTCGAGGTCCTCGCCATCGGCCAGCGTCTTGGTCATCGGATACATAGCCTCGACGGCGTCGTTGCCGTAGATGCCTCCCTTGGCGGCGGCGGCCCGCTTCAACCAATCGCCATTGAAGAAGGTGCGCTCACCAAAGAGCGAACCGACCTTCCAGCCGTTGATGTTCTTTTGTCCAGTGGCGAGATACTGCTCGACCCTCGCTTCGCCATCCTTCATGCCCAGGCCCACCGCGGCTTTGTGCTCGACCGAGAGATTCTTGAAGTCGAAGCTCTTGCCCTCGCCGATGCCGATCCGGGCAAGCTTCGCCCGTATGTCCTTTTCCTCCGGCCCAGGCGGGGCAAACCGCAGGGCGAAGTCGAGATAGTCGAAGAGGTTGGTCTTCACCAGATCTTTGTCAATTTTCGGAAAGCTGATGGGAGGAGCCGCCGGGGGCGCAGGCTGCTTGAGGTAGGAAGATTTAGGAAGATAATGGTCGCACGTTGTAGCCCGCCTGGATCTTGACTACGTTCGGCATATCCTTCGGGTTGAAGAGTTGCGTGCGGTAGGCCACCGCCGAGAACTGCGTGCCGGACCGGAACACTTTCTTGATGCCGGGCGGCGTATCGCCCTTCCATGCGGGTCCGACCACCATGTAATCGCCCGGGTCGCTGCCGGTAGCGCGACTCCCGATATAGCCGTAGTTGAAGGTATTGCCGTCGCAAAGCATTACCGAGTAGTAGCGCTTCTTCTCCACCGCTGGGACTGACAGCACGATAGGCTCGGTCCGCAAGTCCAACCAAAGCAAGGAATACGGCGTGTCGCTGTTCGGCGTAACAACCGCGGTGTCCTTGTAGGTAAACACACGTGCTTCATTCAGGATCTGATTGAAGGGCGCCTTGAACTGGCTCGAGTTGCGGTCCACTGCGTATTCGTACATGACCGCATAGTTCATCACAATTGGCAGACCGTAGATGAATCCTTCCTCGGCGATAGCTTTTGTTTCAGCAATGCTAGGGCGGTTGTTTTCCATTTTCTCAGCGGTGGGCACGGAGTCGTTCTTCGTTGCGCACCCGGTGATGACGAGCATGGCGATAGCAGTGGCCAACCCTCCACCGAGGAAGAGTCGGTTTGTCGTTTTCACTCTTTGTCTCTTTCTCAGGTTGGTTTGATTTTGTAAATTCCTGCGTTTACTCCTCAAGTGAGATCCGCGAACGTATCCTCAAACAGACACACTCGTGCAGACGAGTGGAGCCTATAAGCATCGCGCCACCCCGGTAACTGGCAAAAATGCCAGTCCACGGGGAGGCTGGTCGGAGAAGAAAATGGGTTGCTGATGTAACCAGGCGTCTCTGACAATGCCGGCGCGGACATTCATTTGCTCCTAATGCTAACTGGGACCAACGCGCACCTCTGGATACCCTTCCCGAAGAAGGACTTCTCAATGCGTCAGTGTCTTTTCTGTGACAATGCGGCCGACAGTCTCGAACACTTATGGCCGCAGTGGATTCTGGAGAGGGTAAAACCAAGAGGACCTCTCCAACACTCCATCGCCAGTGCGCCCGTGAAGCTTCTTGCCAAGCCGGAAATCAAAATGAAGTGCGTTTGTACTTCTTGCAACAACGGCTGGTGCACGATCTTGAACAGAAAAGCATTCCGGTTCTCGGTGCTCTGCTGCAAGATATTTCAACGCCGCTCGATTCGCAGCAACAGACCATTCTCGCACTGTGGTCGGTAAAGACAGCGATGGTGGTCGAGGCGGTGAAGAACAGCGAAGATCGCCACTTTACTCACACGGAGAGGAGCGAGTTACCACAAGCAGCGCCATCCCTTCACGAACGAACGTCTGGCTGGGTCGTTACGCCCGTAGCTCGATTGGCGGTTTGGCACGGACCTGGGTATCGCGATGCCCGGAGCGACACCTGCGGGTGTTGGTTGTGCGACGACGATCATCGCAGGGCATGTGGCGTTCCAAGCCCTAGTAGCGCTGCGGATGTCGGCTGAGTTCATCGCAGACCGAATCGTCCTCAACCACCGCGCTGGACCGTGGGAAAGACTCCTCATTCAGGTTTGGCCTGTTCAGACGCGAGTCGAGTGGCCACCGCCCTCAACCTTCTTTGCCTGCAGGCAATTTCGGCCCGAAATAGACTGCCCTTTGCGCGGATCAACTTCCCCGAACCGGACTTTCGGCGCGTCAAGCGATATTTGAGGCGTCAGCCCGGTATCCTCTCGAGCTTACTGGCCTGTGGCCTCAATTGCCCTCAGAGAAAAAAGACGCGTATAACGTTCCTTGACACACGTCTTATGCTTAGGGAAGCTGATAGTGTTGTTACGGTTAGCGCGAATCGGGTTTGTACGCGGACGAATTGAGCGAGTTGATGTAGAAGTCCTATGGGAACCAGCCCACCCCGTCGAGCTAAGAAGTTCTGGCCGAAAGGTCATGACGCCGAGCCTGACCTCCGTCGCGCAATTGATGTCATTCCTCAACTCGTTTGGAGTGCATTTCCTGACGGCGCGGTAGAGTTCTGCAATCAGCCCTGGCTTGAGTACACAGGTCTCACAGCGGAACAAGCGCAAGGTTGGGGGTGGAAGGCCGCCATTCATCCCGAAGATCTGGACGAGTTGGTCGCGACGTGGCGTCGCGTCTTGGCCGAAGGCGTACCGGGCGAAGCAGAAGCGCGGATGCGAAAGGCCGACGGAAGCTTTCGCTGGTTTTTGATTCGTGCGATGCCGCAGCGCGACCACCAAGGTCGTATTGCTAGATGGTACGGAACTAACACCGATATTGACGAACGAAAGCGAGCCGAGCAGGCCCTCTCACTAGCCAACGACAGGCTTGGTCTGGCGATGGAAGCTAGCGCATCGGTGGGCTGGGATTCGGAGGTCAAGAGCGGACGAGATGTTTGGTTCGGCGACCTGCAGACGATCTTCGGAATTCCCTCCGACACATACCCCGGAAGCGTAGAGGAGTTCATCCGTTACGTACATCCCGATGACCGACAGCAAGTCTCGGAAGCGCTCGTTGATGCAAGGCAATACCGGAAACTGTACGCGGCAGAGTTTCGCATCGTGCGGCCTGACGGGACAGTTCGGTGGCTGGTAGCGCGAGGCAAGTTCTACTACGCAGCCAACGGCGACCCCGAACGGATGCTCGGCATTTCGCTAGATATCACCGAGCGCAAGCGGGCGGAAGAAACGCTTTCTGTTACCAGCGACCGGCTTCGTTTGGCTCTGGAAGCTGGCGGAGCCGGGGGATGGGAATGGGACATCAAGAGTGGAAGGAACCTTTGGTTCGGCAAGGCGCACGCACTGGTCGGAATGACGCCCGAAGCTTACTCCGGATCGATTCAAGAATTCTGGGATCGCGTGCATGCGGAGGATCGCGTCCGGCTGCATGACGCCGTGGAGAATGCGAAGCAGAACAACACGGAGTTCAATGAAGAGTTTCGTGTGATGTGGCCCGATGGGACGGTGCACTGGCTGCGATCGCAGGGAAGGTACTTCTACGCAGCGAGTGGCGAGCCCGAGCGCATGCTGGGTATTTCCGTGGACATCACCGAGCGTAAGCGGGCGGAGGAAGCGTTTCGGCAGAGCGAACTGCGGTATAAGGAAGTGTTCGACAACACCTCAGATTGCATTTTCCTACTTGATGTTACCTGCGATGGCCGTTTCAAGTTCGCGGGGTTCAACCCAGCCGAGGAGGAGGCGGTGGGCTTTTCAAACGCAGCTGTATCCGGCAGATTCGTCGAAGACGTGGCCGGAGAAAAGGTCGCCAAAGGGGTCATCGCAAACTATCGCCGTTGTGTGGAAGTGGGCACGCTCATCAGCTACGAGGAGGAACTTAATCTGCCGATCGGACGCCGGTATTTCCACACGAACCTCATTCCCGTGCGCGATGCCGCCGGTCGCATTCACCGGATTGTCGGGGTCGCACGTGACACCACCGAACGTAAGCGGTCACTGGAGGCACTGCGAGCAAGCGAGGAGCGGCTACGTCTGGCGATCCAAACCGGGAGGATGTATGCGTTTGAGTGGAACGCGGCAACCGATGTGATAGTGCGATCAGGAGAGTGCGCGAATATTCTCAATTGGACGGACGATCCAACGCACGATACTGGTCGGCGATTTGTTGCCAGAGTCCATCCGGAAGACCGCAAGCCGTATACCGCCACAGAGACGGGGCCTACTCCTGAAAATCCTACTTATCAAACCACCTATCGGGTGCTACGTCCCGACAGTAGTGTAATTTGGCTGGAGGAGAGCGGACGTGCCTTCTTCGACGGTCAGGGCAAGATGCTGCGGACGATCGGCATGACGGTGGATGTCACCGATCGCAAGCGGATCGAAGAAGCATTATTGCGGAAAGGCGCGGAACTCGCAGAAGCGCAGCGTTTGGCCGGAGTAGGAAGCTGGCAGTGGGACGCACGGACAGACACAGTGCTCTGGTCCGAAGAGCTTTACCGACTCGTCGGACGTGATCCCAAGTTGCCAGCGCCCTCCTACAAGGAGCAACCGAGCTTCTTCACTGCTGAAAGTTGGGGGCGGCTGCAGCGCGCCGTTGAAGACGCTTTGCAAACTGGAACATCATACCAACTCGATATGGAGATCGTCCGATCCGATTTCACCACAAAATGGGCCATCGCCCGTGGCGAACCGCTGCGCGACGAAGGCGGTCGAATCATCGGGCTGCGCGGCACGGTCCAAGACATCACAGAGCGCAAGCGGGCGGAAGAGGCCCTCTCAGGTTTGAGCGGCAAGTTGATTGAGGCGCAGGAGCAGGAACGTACCCGGATCGCAAGGGACCTTCACGACGACATCGGTCAACGGCTCGCACTATTGGCGATTGATCTCGAACAGATAAAAGAAAATCTCCCGAATTCGGCTGAAAATGCCCGGAGCCACGTGGAGGAACTGCGAAAGCGGATGGTTGAGATTTCGACCGATGTCCAAGCCTTGTCGCACGAGTTGCACTCTCCGAAGCTGGACTATCTAGGCCTCGTTGCAGCCATGAGAAGCTTCTGCAAAGAATTTGGCGAGCAGCAAAAGGTCGAGGTCGATTTTATCCACGCCGACATCCCAGATACTGTGCCGCAGGAGATTTCACTATGTCTTTTCCGGGTTTTACAGGAATCCCTGCACAACGCGGTGAAGCATAGCGGGGTGCGGCACTTCGAAGTTGAACTTCGTGGAGCGTCGGACGCGATTCATCTCACCATGCGCGATTTGGGCCTTGGGTTTGACCCCGAAGGCGCGATGAAAGGGCGAGGGCTTGGACTCACTAGCATGCAGGAGCGGCTGAAAGTGGTGAATGGGGAACTTTCAATCAATTCGCAACCTAAGCGTGGTACCACAATCCACGCTCGCGTACCCTTGATTTCAGGAACTAGTTCCGTGCGGGCGGCAGGGTAAAAACCATTGTCTCGCCAACTCACGCCACTATTTGTTTCCGACAACACCAGATTCGACCGATTTTCGTCGTGAGTGCCTGGATCAATTACGTGATCGTCCTGCATGAAGCAGTACTGCCCCGCATTCTGAAGTTACACTGACTCGGACATCTTCCATTATTTGGCCGAGCACCCACTGAAAACTATTCAAAGATCTCATCGAGTTGCGAAGCCTTCAAAAGAAAAAGGCAACCGGACTCCGTGTAGCTTTCGGAGTGGATACTGCCTGTTTCCGCACGGCAATAGTCGCCTGGTTTCATATTCTGTCCTTCGAGCACAAGGTCACCCTCCAACATGAAGACCTCCTCCGGCCTCCATGCCAGTGTGCTGGGAAATGAGTACCAGGATCCATGCGAACCAGCAACGTGGCAATCTTGCGTTGTTGCTCCACCAACAGAGGCTTGGCCCAGCAACCGGGAACTCTTTGGGCCTGCCAGTTCATCGTTTCGGTCCTCGCGATGAGCAGCCCAGAGTGATTTATGAGAATTTCCATTGTGTGCGGGCCGAGTTTTATTCCGCCTTCGAGGTTTGCCTGGTCGTCCTTCTTTGGTAATTTCTTGCGGAGTGTTTCGGAAATGAATATTCTTCCAGCAAGTACCTCGCCAATGGCTAAGCGCAAATCGCTTCCCAGCCGGGATTTGAGGACAAATCCTAGTGAACCCACCGAGAGCGCTTCTTTCGCAAGATCTTCGTCGTCATGATTCGTGAGAATAATGGCTGGAGTTTGAACTCCCAGGCTCCGAAGCTGGCGCAGGGCATCAATCCCGGTCAGCTTTGGCATAGAGATGTCGATCACCAACAGGTCCGGCTGCAATCGGCAGGCGCACTCAACAAGTGTGAGTCCGTCGGGCACTTTGCCCACAATTTCGTAGTCGGGTGCGAGATACTGCTCCACTGTATCGAGCATCTCTGCAAAATCGTCAGCAATTATGATGCGTATCCGTCCAATCGCTTTGTCATCAGTAATGTGTATTTCGGCCAGTCGGTTCAAGTAGACCGCTGGATCTCGGCGCCAGAGGCCATCCAATTTTTTGGGCGTTTGTTTTCAGCCTACCCTTGCTGTGATGCTAGACGAAATGGCCCACCAGGGCCCAGAAATGACACCATTGTGCTATCGGAGCTCTGTCATCAGGAAGTACAATTGATTGGCATTCCCCGCGGCTTTAACATACACTGCCTCGCCTGCGACCGTGGCCCAGTTCCCTGCCATTGCAGCCGAGGTGTGGGCACGAAGACGGGGCGATGCAAATGCAGCGACCAAGGACCTCACGGTTCGGCTGGAGGAACAAAAGAAGCTCAAGGCCAAACTGCTGCGGGCAAGCTCCGGGGCGAGGTCAGCCAAGCCGACTACGCCCAAGCCAATGCCGACTTCGACGATGAGATTGAGGGCATCGCCCAACAATTACACGCTGTGCGCTCGCAGCGTGGAGCGCTTGACGCTTTTATCCGGTTCTCTAAGCTGATGCTGACGGACTGTCAGCCGCGTGGCCACGAGCGGACGTTGACCAAAGGCTACGTGTTCAAACTTTTCTCTTCCGAGACGGTATTGCATACCACCAAAACCAGAAGTTTTTGAACACCGCTAACCCAACGTTGTTTCAACAATTAAGAAGCCTCACGCACTCCGAAAGAGTGGTTGGCGTCCCGACGGGATTTGAACCAGTGTTACGGCCCTGAAACAGCGGCACATACGGACGGCCTTGCAGGGGAAGGTGGTAGGCACACCCTTTTTTTCTTCGCCATCGGACTGCTAGTTTTGCCAGTTTCACCCCTCCCGCTGAACCGCTAGCATGAAACGCACAGCGAACGCTCGGCATGACGCGGTCAGAAGCGACCGTGTACAAGATGGGTAAAAATGACGTAGCGGCGCGAGTAGCGAATTCGGCTTCGCCAATTACGAAGTCGAAGAAGTAAACCATTCATTGGCATCTCGAGAGGTGACTGGAGGGAGGGACAGTTTTAGCGGAGCCAAATGAGCTTTCATTTGAGATTTACGATGCCAAGCCATCCGCGCTTTTTGTCCATCGTCCGCGCAGCCGTGGACCAACTCGGCTTGGTTTACGGTTTGACGGAGGAGTCGTGCCGAGGGGTCACTTTGGCCGTTGATGAGGCCTTGTCGAACACCATTCGACATGCCTACAAGAATCGTCATGACCAAGAGATCGAGTTGAGCTGCCAAGCTGGTGCCGATCACCTGGAGTTCACACTCGTCGACCGGGGCGAACCACCGGACCCGGCAAGGATCTGCGGGCAGCCCTTGAATGAGGTCTCACTGAGCGGGCGGGGGACGCACGTGATCAAGGCGATCATGGATGAGATGCACTACCAGCGAGTCCCGGGAGGAAATCAACTGAAACTCATTAAGCACCTGCCCGCTGCTAAGGTCAGTGTCGACGGGGAGTGATCGCCGCGGGGCTTGCGCAAAGCCCTGAACGTGACTGGGGCGTTGTTAGTTAGTGTTCCGTGAAGAAAGAAATCAGTGAAGGCCGGGGTTCGTAGCCCGACGTTGGGAGGATGGATATGGAAAGACAGATGGGGTCTTCGATCCGTATTGAAAAAGAGACCACGATCATAGATGTGGTAGGTCAGATTGACCTTGGCAGTTCGCCGGCCTTCCGCAGAACACTGTTGGAGTCCTTGAAAGGGACGAATCGCGTGGCCGTAAACTTGATCGCCGTGAAGTACATCGATAGCTCCGGAATCGCTTCGCTGTTGGAGGTTCTCAAAGAGGCACGCCAATCCAAGAAGCGGCTTGTCTTATTCGGTTTGACCGCCGCCGTTGGTCAAGTGTTACAACTCACGCGCTTGACCGGAGTTTTTGAAATACGCGAAACCGAGGAGCAGGCACTCGAAGCTTGATTCCTGCTTCCGATGGCAGGCCTGCATCGAAAGTCGCTCTTCAGAGCAAGGCAGAAGCAATTCCTTGGGGGAAGGGGAGCTGTTGGTGTTGAAAGTGTCGACAAAAATCGAAGTTGTACCGGGATTGGTCGGCCTCTGGACACTGAACGGCCTCGCCTACATCGGTGGGTTGGCGACTCTCGCGGGCCAGTCCGCTTATTTTACATTCGCGGGTCCTCTCCGCGGGCGGCGCCTGCGCCCCCATCGGGCGGTCCATCAAGCCATGGCGGTGGGCGTCGAAGCCATACCCATCGTCTCGCTGATCACGTTTTTTGTGGGCTTGATCATGGCCCTGCAGAGCGCATATGAGTTGCGGAAGTTGGGAGCGATGCAGTTCGTGGCCAGCGCCGTGGCCCTTTCGATTCTTCGAGAACTTGGTCCGCTGCTTACAGCCATCGTCGTTATCGGTCGTTCGGGGTCCGCTTTTGCCGCGGAAATCGGGACCAAGAAAGTGACCGAGGAGGTGGATGCCCTGAAAACGATGGCTTTCGATCCAATCGCCTTTCTAGTTGCGCCGAAGTTTTTGGCCATGCTGGTAATGATGCCCTGCCTAACAATCTGGGCTGACTTCATGGGGGTTGTGGGCGGAAGTGTTTTCGGCGTCGCCGCCGCCAATTTTACATTCACCTCGTATTTCCAGGCGACTCGAGACGCGATCGTCCCGCGTGACGTATACACAGGCCTCATTAAGAGTGTGCTGTTCAGCTTGGTCATCACGGCTGTCGGCTGCAAGGAAGGCTTCTCAACCGGGGCGGGCGCCGAGGAGGTTGGACGCTCGACGACGGCAGCGGTCGTCACCTCTATTGCCCTCGTGGTCGTTGTCGATCTGGTGTTTACAGCCTTGTTCTATCTTATTAACCCGACTTAGCCAAGTTCCCGCATGATGCCGGAGTATCCGCCCACCCTGGAATTCGAACTACGCGTGGACCCGGACCTGGTCGGCGAACTGGCCCGCCGTGGGAGGTACGGGATATGAATGACTCCGGCTCCGGCAAACCAGCCATTGCGGTAGTCAATCTCCGTGTGAGCTACGGACAGCGCGAGATCCTTCACGGCGTTAGCTTTGACGTGCGGCGAGGCGAAACCATGGTGATCTTGGGAGGGTCGGGCTCGGGAAAGAGCACCCTATTGCGAACGCTAGTCGGCTTGGAGAAGCCGAGCCGAGGTGAGGTGTGGATTAATGGCATTGACACCGCGCAGATTTCGGAGCGCGAAATGGACGCGATTCGAAAGAGGATCGGGATGTCGTTTCAAGGCTCAGCCCTGTTCGGCTCTATGACCGTAGGCGAAAATGTTGCGTTGCCCTTGCGCGAGCATACCGATCTCGAAGACTCCACTATCGAGGTCATGGTGCGGATCAAGCTCGGACAAGTTGGCCTAGGGAATTTTCAAGACTACATGCCTTCGCAACTCAGTGGAGGAATGAAAAAGCGTGCTGCCGTCGCGCGTGCCTTGGCAATGGACCCCGAGATCCTGTTTTTTGATGAGCCGTCCGCGGGGCTTGACCCCATCATCGCAGCGGGACTCGACGAACTTATCCTGAACCTCAAGAAGGCTTATGCCATAACGATAGTGGTGGTAACCCACGAATTGGCCAGCGCTTTTCTGATCGCTGACCGTATGGTTTTGATCGACCGAGGCCACATCGTGGCGCTGGGAACCAAGGAGGAGCTACAAGTGAGCACCCATCCGCGGGTGCGACAGTTCCTGGACCGGGTTCCGGAGCCTGAAGTTACCGAGGAACTGGACTATCTGCAGATGCTCACCGGGGACCGGAAGGCCACGCAGAGGTGAGAACTTGAAGCCGTTTAATAGGACGTTATGAATAGCAAGCGCGAGCAGACCTTCGTAGGACTGTTTGTATTGATTGCCGCAGCTCTGCTGATCGGAACGGTCCTGGCCGTAGCTGGCGCGTTCCGTGGAGGCGAGGTTGCCCACCATTCGTATTTCAAGTCCGCTGGTGGTGTCGTGCCCGGCGCCACGGTCCGCTACGGAGGCATGAAAGCCGGCAGGGTCGAGGCCGTGCGCGTGGATCCTCAGGACTCGACCCGCATCGAGATCGACTTTAGCGTGGGGCGTGGCGTTCCCGTGAAGACCGACAGCGTGGCGAAAATTACCAGTCTTGGGGCTCTCGACGAAAACTATGTGGAACTCGGAACCGGAACGAAGGGCGCTCCGCTCGCTGCGTCGGGCAGCGAAGTGAAGTCCGCAGAGACGGTTGGAATCGGTGCCATCGGCGACACGCTGGGCAACCTGGCTCCGGTTGCCCAGCAGGTTCTGCAGAATCTGAACCAACGCCTCACGGAACTACAAGTTACTGTGGCCCGCGTCAACGACCTCCTAAACGACAAGAACCGTGTGAACGTCAGCAACGGGCTGGGGAACCTAAACTCGATGCTCGCTGAGGACCGCCCAAAGGTTTCGGCGACCTTAACGAATGTGCAGACTGTGAGTGCCAAGATCGCACCCTTGCTGGACAACCTCAAGACAACCATGAATCAAGCGGACGTTGTCCTGTCACACATTGATCCTGTTGTGGTTGAGAATCGCCAGGATATCCGTACCGTCGTCGTCGAGTTGAAGCAAACGCTGCTCACGGCTTCATCTCTGATGGATCAGCTTAAGAACACGACGGATTACAACACCGACAACATCGACCAAATATTGGTGGGCCTCCGCGTCACAACCGAAAACATAAAACAGTTGACGGACTCGGTGAAAACTAGGCCTTCGACGCTCATTCGTGGAAACACCGTGAGCGATCGCCAACCCGGCGAAAAAACGAGGTAGGGCGATTGAATACGGGGAAGGCCGATAGGCGTCGTGACTGGCTGGATTGCGACGAGTAGTGGCGAGAAAGTCTTAGCGCAAAGGATTGATTAATTTCAAGGCCCTTAAGTCTGTCTCAAGGGCTCAGGAAGGGGTGATCTATGCATCGCACAACCCGTCGCATTCTGATTTCGCTGCTCGTCTTGGGCCTAAGCGGGTGCGTAGCTAGTCGGCCCATTAAGTATTACACGGTCCAAGTCCCGGTGGCTCCCAGTCCTTCGACCGACACGTACTCTGTCTCTCTGTTGGTTGGAAGCATCGGCGGACCAGAGATATTTAAGGACACTCCGATTGCTTATCGCATTGGCACCAATGAGGTTGGGACGTATCAGTATAGTCGTTGGGCTGAGCCTCCGGTCGAAATGCTCAAGGGCAAGTTGATTCGGATGCTTCGTGCCTCAGGGCATTATCAGTCCGTGAGCGGATTGGGGAGTACGGCTGAAGGACAATTCGTGGTCCGGGGCAGACTCTACGAGTTCGAGGAAGTCGACAGCGGGAGTATTGGCGGACTGGTGTCCATGGAGTTTGAGCTCTATGACCGAAAATCGGGCAAGGTCGTCTGGTCGCATTCCTATTCCCGAAACGAACCGGTGGAAGGCAAAAGGATTTCAGCAGTAGTTACGGCGCTGGATCTCAATCTCGACCGTGGACTGAGAGAAGTTGCCGCTGGGCTCGACCAGTATTTTGCCGCGACCCTTGCCAAGTCTTGAGGGTATTTGAATGCCTCGCAAACATCTCAAGAACGGAGTACAGGCAAGCGAGCAGCTCTTCCGATCGATTTTCGAGAATGCACAGATCGGGATCAGCTTTTTCAGCATCGATGGTCGAGAGGCCTTTTCTAACCGTGCCTGTCAAGAGATGTTGGGTTGCACCGAGGAAGAACTAAGACAGGTGGAGAACTGGGACAAAATGGTTCACCCGGACGATCGAGCCTCTGGGGCGATGCGCTATGCGGACCTCCAGCAAGGGAAGCGTGAGCGGGATGAATGGGAACAACGCTACATTCGGAGCGATGGCAGCATTGTGGTTACAAGTGCGAGGTTCGCCTTACTCAGGAACGCCGCGGGACACCCGCACTACGTCACCTCCCTAACCGAAGACATCACAAAACGCAAGCGAGCTGAAGAGGAACGAAACCGCGTCACACAACGAATGCAGCTGATTCTGGAATCTACCGGGCAGGGGATTTACGGGATCGATCTCCGAGGCAACTGCACGTTCATCAACCGGGCTACTTGCGAGATGATCGGCTACCGTCCCGAGGACGTGTTGGGTCGGAACATGCATGAACTGGTACATCATCACAAGCCCGACGGCTCGCTTTATCCCGTGGAGCATTGTCCCATCTACCGTGCCGCTAAGAACGGAAAAGGTTGCCGCGTCGACAAGGAAGTCATGTGGCGGCGGGGAGGTACCCCGATTCCTGTCGAGTACTCCTCCTTCCCGATTCTTAAAGACGGAGAGATCACCGGAGCGGTCGTCACGGTATCTGACATCACGGAACGCAAGCGTGCAGAGGAGGCCCTGCGGGAGAGCGAGCAGATCTTCCGTTCGATTTTCGACAATGCCCCGATCGGGATCAGCCTTCACAAACTTGCTGGCGCTCGATATTTCACCAATCGCGCGTTGCACGACATGCTGGGTCGCACCCATGAAGACTTGAGCTCGGTGGAGAAATGGGACCAGATTGTCCACCCCGATGAACGTGTCTCGGGAGCGAAAAGATATGCGGAACTCCTCGTGGGTAAGCGCGACAAGGACCAGTGGGAACAGCGTTTCCTTCACCGGGATGGCAGCATCGTTACTGCAGACGGGAGGTTTTTGGTCGTCAGGGACACCGCAGGAAAGCCCCAGTACCTCCTCAACATGACGATAGACATTACGGAACGCAAGCGGGCCCAAGAGGAACGAAACCGCGTCGCGAAACAAATGGAAATGTTGCTCGAATCTACCGGGCAAGGCATTTACGGTATCGATCTCCAAGGAAACTGCACATTCATCAACCGGGCTACTTGTGAATTGATCGGACACCTGCCCGAGGAGGCGTTGGGCCGGAATATGCATGACCTGGCGCATCACCACAAACCGGACGGTTCCGTCTATCCCGTGGATCAATGCCCGGTGTACCGCGCATTGAAGAAGGGGGAGGGTTGCAGCCTGGCCGACGAGGTCATGTGGCGGCGGGACGGCACTCCGATCCCGGTTGAATATTCCTCGTTCCCGATGCTTGAGGGCGGAAGGATCACGGGCGCTGTCGTCACGATTGTTGATATCACCGCGCGAAAACGGGCTGAGGAGAAGTTAAGGGAGAGCGAGCAACTCTTCCGTTCGATTTTCGAGAATGCCCAGATCGGAATCAGTTTCTTCAATATTGATACACAGGCAATTTCCCCCAACCGCGCTTTGCAAGAGATGCTGGGTTACACCGAGAAAGAACTCGGGCACTTGGCGAGGTGGGACGAGATTTCTCATCCGGATGAGCGCGCTTCCTGTGCGGAACAATATGCGGAACTCGTCCAGGGGAAGCGCGAAAAGAACCAATGGGAACAGCGGTTGGTTCGCAAGGACGGCAGGATTGCCATGACGAGCGTGAGATTCTCGCTGCTCCGGGACGCAGGGGGCAGACCACAGTACGTGGCCGCTTTGCAGGAAGACATCACCGAACGCAAACGGCTGGAGGCGGAACTTGTCACTGCGAAAGAGATAGCCGAAGCGGCCACCAAGGCCAAGTCCGGTTTCCTTGCCAACATGAGCCACGAGATCCGCACGCCAATGAACGCCATCCTCGGCATGACGCATCTGGCCCTGAAGACGGACTTGACACCGAAGCAGCGTGACTACCTGACGAAAACAAAGGCAGCCGCCCAGGCCCTCCTTGGCATCATTAACGACATTCTCGATTTCTCGAAAATCGAGGCCGGCAAGCTGGATATGGAGGAGACGGATTTCCGTCTCGAAGATGTGCTCGGGAACGTCTCCAGCGTGGTTAGCCAGAAAGCTCACGACAAGAATTTAGAGTTCCTCATCGCTGCGCCACAGGATCTGCCTCCGCATCTCGTTGGTGACCCTTTGCGGCTTGGCCAAGTCCTGATCAATCTTGTCACTAACGCGGTGAAATTCACCGAACGGGGCGAGATCGTGGTGACGGTTGCGCTGGCGGAAAAAGTTTGGGACAAAGTGAATCTAAAGTTCTCGGTGCGTGACAGTGGAATCGGCATGACGCCCGAACAGACCGCCCGTCTGTTCCAGGCGTTCAGCCAGGCCGACAGCTCCACCACCCGGAAGTACGGCGGCACGGGACTCGGGCTCTCGATTTGCAAAAGACTGGTCGAGATGATGGGCGGCAACATCTGGGTCGAGAGCAACCACGGCACGGGCAGCGTCTTTCATTTCACCGCGTGGTTCGGCTTCGGGAGGGGAGAAACGAAGCGCAGGCGTTTGATCCCGGACATCGCGGGCATCCGAGTCCTCGTCGTCGATGACAATCAGCAGGCCCGTGAGATCCTCACCGACTCGCTGAAGGGACTCGCTCTCAGGGTCGAGTCAGTTTCCTCGGGCGAAGACGCAATTCGAGCACTCGTCGCAGCCGACTCGCAGGACCCCTATCAGCTTGTCATGATGGACTGGCACATGCCAGGCATGGATGGCCTGGAGGCGAGCCGAATCATCAAGCGCGGTGACCGTCTCGAACAGGTCCCCAAGATCGTGATGGTCACTGCGTTCGGGCGGGAAGACATCCGCCCGCAGGCCGAAGAGATGGGGATTGAGGGCTATCTGCTGAAGCCGGTCACTCCTTCGACGCTTTACGACACCTTGGTCGAGTTGTTCGGCGTTGCTGGCCACGACGCTGATTCATCGCGGATCGCAAGCGCTGCTGCGACTGCTCTCGACGCTACGGGTATTCGAGTTCTGCTGGTCGAAGACAACGAGGTAAACCAGCAGGTGGCTACCGAACTTCTTGAGAGTGCGGGTGCCAGTGTGCGGATTGCCAATCACGGCGGCGAAGCCGTGAAGATTCTGACGGAAGGCGCACAGCCCCCGCCGTTTGACATCGTGTTCATGGATCTGCAAATGCCCGAGATGGATGGTTTCACGGCCACCAGGCATCTGCGGGCAGAGCCTAAGCTTCAGACGCTTCCGATCATCGCCATGACTGCGCACGCTTTGGTAGAGGAGCGGCAACGCTGCCTGGAAGCGGGGATGAATGACCACGTGAGCAAGCCCATAGATCCGGATGGGTTATTTGCGACCTTGATGCGTTGGGTAAAGCCACAGCAAGTGCCAACTGCCGGAGCTGCAGCCAGACGTGCAAAACCGGCCGACGACATAGTTCTCCCCGAGATTGACGGAGTTGACTTGGCAAACAGCCTCAAGCGCGTTGCCGGAAACAAGCGTCTCTACCGTGACTTACTCGTGCAGTTCGCGGCCAAACAGAGCGATGTGGATTCGCAGATTTCAGCCGCAATCGAGAGCGGCGACCGCAAACTGGCCGAGCGAGTTGTCCACACGGTGAAGGGCGTCGCAGGAAACATCGGACTCGGACCCGTTTTTACTGCCGCGCAAAAGCTGGAGCGAGCCATCCGCGAGGGGGATGCGGCCATCCCCGCGCTGGTCGAAGAATTCGCGCAAGTACTAAGCCGCCAGGTCCAGGCCATTCAGCAAGCAATGGGCGATGTGCTGCCTGACCGGCCTGCGGAGGGGAAGAGTAGTCAGGGATTCGATGCGCGAGCGGCATCAGCGGCAATCGCGCACCTCAGGGCGCTCCTTGAGTCGAGCGACGGCGACGCTGCAGAGGCTTTTCTGACCCTGGACGGCGCTCTCGCGGGCACTGGTGACCAACCGCGGCTTTATGCCCTCAGTGCAGCCATCAGCGAGTTTGATTTTGATGGTGCGCTTTTGAAATTAGATGAGATCGCAAAGGAGTACGGTCGGAATTGGGAGCATGCAAAATGAACCACGCTGAAGAGAAGAAACTTGTGCTCGTGGTGGATGATGCTACCGCCAACCTTCAGGTGGTGCATTCAATGCTGAAGGAGGACTTCAAGATCCGCGTCGCCACGAGCGGCGCCAAGGCTTTGGCCCTGGCAAAAGACAATCCGCAGCCGGACCTGATCCTGCTGGATGTCATGATGCCGAAGATGGACGGCTACGAAGTCTGCGCCATCCTGAAAGCCACACCAGAGTCCAGGGACATACCAGTGATTTTCCTCACCGGGAAGACAAAAGCCGATGAGGAGACGAAAGGATTTGAGGTTGGAGCTGTGGACTACATCCACAAACCGTTCTCACCTGCAGTTGTGAGAGCGCGGGTTCACACCCATCTCGTGCTTCGCGAAGCCCGCGAACAACTGGCTCGACAACTCTTATCCATAAATAACGAACTGGAGATGGCGCGCGAGATTCAGTTGTCCATACTGCCGCACGAGACCCCCAAGATCAACGGTCTGGAAATTGCTGCGCGCTACCTTCCGATGACCTCGGTGGCGGGTGATTTTTACGATTTCATCATCGTAGACGAGAAACACCTTGGGATTCTAGTGGCGGACGTTTCTGGGCACGGACTGCCCGCAGCTCTTATCGCCTCGATGCTAAAGGCTTCACTCTCCGCTCAGTCCCCGCACGCTTCTGATCCCGCGCGGGTCCTGGCAGGATTGAATCAGTCGTTGTGCGGAAAGTTCAAAAATCATTTTGCAACGGCGGTCTACGTATTCGTGGACATGGAAAAGAAGTCCATGAGTTATGCCGGCGCGGGACACCCGCCCCTCCTTCTGTGGCGCACGTCAACAGCGAGCGCTTCAGAAGTGTCGGAGAATGGCCTGCTACTCGGCCTAGTTCCCGAAGAAACCTATTCTGTAGTGGAAGTACCGGTGGAGCCGGGCGACAAGGCCGTCCTTTACACGGACGGAATACCGGAAACCAGGAGCCCGTCGGAGCAGGAATTTGGGGCAGACCTTTTCAAGGGGTTTCTGGAATCCAACCATAATCTTAGAGTAGACATGTTTGCCGATTTGTTGCTGGATGAGTTGTCGGGATGGTCAGAACATCCAAGGGGGCACGGGCAGGAGGACGACATAACGCTCCTGGTGATCGACTTCCAGAGCCCTGATGACTAGGTAGTCGCAATCTGCGTACCGATCCAAGTCGAGAGCCTGCAGAAGGTGTATGAATCGCTCCAGAAAGCCAGAAAGATCCTCATGCACTAGCGCTTCCTCTGCGCCGTCCGCCTGGTGGGCCGTCGCCCAGCTTGGCGACTTCACTGTGCGTCAGTACTGCGGTGGGCAGCGGAGACTAGAAAACTACACGTCTCTAACGTCGAAGAGCTTGGCTTGAGAAGCCAATATTCCTGGAGGCACCAGAGGGTGGATTTCGAGAGCGTTTTCTAACGCGTTGGTAAAAGAGAGCGGCAACGCTGCCCGGAAGCGGGGATGAATGACCATGTGAGCAAGCCCATCGATCCCGATACAATGTTTGCGACTTTGGCGCGATGGGACAAGCTGCGCCCCACTCAACCGCCCGGACCTCCGATTGAAAATGTTGAGGTTGCCTCCTCACAGTCTCTTCCCGACATTGAGGGTGTCGACCTGAGGGATGGCCTCAAGCGGGTAGCAGGAAACAGGCGCTTGTACCGGGACCTGCTTTTGCGGTTTGCAGCCAAGCACGGTGACGCAAGTTTACAGGTGTCAGCCGCACTCAAAAGTGGAGACCGCAAGTTGGCTGAGCGCATCGCTCATACGATAAAGGGTGTCGCCGGTGCCATCGGGATCATGCGAATCCAATTCGCCGCGGAGAAGCTGGAGACGCCAATTCGCAACGGCGATGCGGGAGTTTCTGCGATACTCCAGGATTTCACCGCACTCCTGCGCCCTCAGATCGAGGCGATTGAGCAGGCTTTGGGCACATCAACAACGCCCGCGCCTGAAGGCGATCCGAAGAGAAGCTTCGATCCGGTCGCAACTTCACTCGAAGCCGTACGACCAGGGAGGCTTCTCGAGGCCAGCGACGGCGATTCCCAGGAGACGTTTCGTACTCTGCAAAGCGTTTTCGCTGGGCAGGTCGAGCCAGGGCGACTGGATGCTCTCGGTGCTGATCTAAGCGAGGTCGATTTCGCCGGGGCACTACTGAAGCTGCTCGAGATTGTCCACTAACATAGCTTGCATCAAGAAAAGGCAAAGCGATGAACGCCGCAAAGAAGACTGTACTACTGGTGGACGATGCACCCGCGAACATCCAGGTGGTGCACTCGATTCTCAAAAGCACCTACAAGATTCGGATCGCGACCAATGGCGAGAAGGCATTGGAAATCGCTAATCAGAGCCCGGCGCCTGATTTGATCCTGCTGGATGTCATGATGCCGCAGATGGACGGCTACGAGGTTTGCTCCCGCCTTAAGTCGGGCCCCGATACGCGGGATATCCCCGTGATCTTCCTGACGGGTCAGACTGAAACTGATGATGAAACCAAGGGTTTTGAGGTTGGGGCTGTCGACTACATCCATAAGCCGTTCTCGCCAGCGGTCGTTAAAGCCAGGGTGCACACGCACCTCGTGCTCCGCGGCATTCGCGAACAACTGGCCAGGCAACTACTCACCATCCAGCACGAAATGGAGACCGCACGACAGATTCAACTGTCCATCTTGCCGCGTGAGATCCCAGCAATCGAGCGTCTGGACATTGCTGCCCGATATATCCCTATGACGTCGGTGGCAGGCGATTTTTACGACTTCATCCTGATCGACGAACAGCGAATCGGCGTTCTGGTGGCGGACGTATCCGGCCACGGCATGCCTGCAGCGCTTATCTCTTCAATGCTCAAGATTGCTCTAGCCGCGCAAATCGGCTGTGCCTCTGATCCAGCGCGTGTATTAGCTGGTCTGAATCGAGCTCTGTATGGAAAGTTCCAGGGGCACTTCGTTACCGCAGCCTACATACTAGTAGACACGGGAAGGCAGAGCCTCCGCTATGCTGGCGCGGGACACCCTCCACTCATCGTAAGGGACAACTCGGCAGAGGAGACTCGCGAACTCGTGGAAAACGGTTTGTTTCTCGGCTTTGTCCCGGACGCCACGTACACCGCGGTAGAGATACCTTTCAGAGAGGGGGACTGGAGTGTGCTCTACACCGACGGAATCCTGGAAGCAAGGAACCTGTCGGAAGAGCAATTTGGGGTAGATCGCTTCAAGCTCTTTCTCCAGAGCAATCATGGTCTGTCAGCGGGCCAGTTCGTTGATAGGCTTCTTGATGAATTGTCGCGCTGGTCCGATACAGCTTCCGGCCGAGAACCGGAGGACGACATCACGCTCCTGGCTATTCACTTCAATGTTCGTGAGAAACGTGCAGCAAGTTGATGGCCGCGCGGGTGAGGGGATGTATTTCGATGTTACAGGAGCCAACCGATATAGGCCATTTGTAAATAGTGGCCTCGCATGATTCAGCAGAGGCCGAAAGAGTACGAGGGGACGGCAGCTCGACTGCGATCAGCACCGTTAAGGAAGTATCGAACAAACTCGAGCAGGCCTTGTACCCGAATGCGAAACCGAGGATGCCCAGATTTCTTTAGCGATCGGTCCCCCAGGTGCAGCGTGGGGAGCAGCACCATCCAGCAAGTGCCGAGACGGCTACTTCTGGATCTCCACGAGCAACGGTTTGCAACACGCTCTCACCGGTTGGTCTCGCCGTCCGATGAATGCAACGTCCTGCCCGCACCGTTGTCGTGGTCCAAAACAAGAGGGTGTTGCTCCATCCACCTATCGATTTGAACCCGTCGGAGTGGGCTATCACCAACCAGGACTCTGTCTTCTCTCCGGCTACAGCCTTTTGCGTCCTTCACTAGTACGGTGCGGGTATGAGGGCTTTAGCAACTGTCGCTTCTGACAGGTGGCACGAAGCTACCTCTGCAACGATGGCTGTTAGGCTACGGTTTTTGGGAGGCCTGCTTCTTCGGAATCGGCAACGTCCACGAACCGCCGAACACAATCGTGCGTCCCTTTGGACGTGCCTTGGCCGAATACTCGTCGTAGTACTTAAAGAAGAAATTCAGATTCTTCGCCGGGAGAATGAAATTGGACTGGAAACCAATCGCGTGGACGGAGTAGTACGGAAGCAGACTCGCAGGGGCAGGGTTACCGTTAACGAGTATCGTTCCGCCATTGTTGGAAACCTGCCATTGGTCATACCCAATCAAGCCGAGTTGGAGCAGTCTGCTGAAATCCTTCTTCAGGGGAAGAACCTGCCCAAGTCCCCACTCCATCGTGAAGGCCTGACCCGGTGTCGTGTGGGTGCCACTCTTTTGCCCGTGGGTTTCCCAGTCGGTGAACAGGTTTGCGCTGGTTCCCTTGTTCTTGGTGACATAGAACGTGGTGCCAGTCGTTATATTGTTGCCCCAATATCCGGAACCCACGTTGTTGCTCGCTCCTGCGGTGAATCGGCCCGTAGGGGCGACGAAACCATATCCGACGTTGACGTCAGCTCGCTTGAAGTGCCAGCCCAGGTTCAACGGCTGGACATAAGTATCCGCAAGACCTGCTCCGCCCCCACTGACGCCGAGGTTGGTTCCAGTTATGCCCGCCACCAGGGAACCGTTGGCTACGTTTATTGAAATATAGGGCACGAAATACCCGCCGAGAAACTTGTATTTTGGGACGTAGAGAAAAACGTTTTCATCCACCCAGAATGAATAGGTCCCCGTGATGTGGGGGACGGCGTTTCCGTTGGAGTCATTCAATTGGCTAGCGGAGTAATTGAGGGCTAGGTTGACATAGGTGATGCCTGGATCGGGAATGACGCCGGCATTGAGACCATATTGTCCCGGCACCCATTGCCCCTTCTGTTGTGCCCGCGCTGTCGCAATGTGCCCCAGGATGATGATGCCTGTAAGAAGTACGGCTCCGGTCTTGCATCTCATGTGCTTTCCCTCTCTTGCTGCCGTCGGTAATTTGGAGAACAGGGGCACGGCCTCGTGTTCCTGATCGACCCGAAAGGCTTCGTATGTTTGCCGACTCTCCACTATGCTATTGACCTGTCCGCCTTAGTTATCCAACTCAGAACCTCGGTGACGTTAACCGCGCATTCTGTGCGCGCCCTTCCAAACGCAAAAGAAAACGATTAGACATGGTCCGCGCGCGAGGGCCGCACCGATCACGCAGGATCGGTTATCCATCAACCAGACACACTCACAAGCACGAGTGAGCCTATCAGCGCCGTGCCGCTCCCAGTAACTGTCAAAAAAGACAGTCCCCACGGAAATTGCCCGAGCTGTTGGATTGTGCCCGGATCACGCTAGTGCTTTTTCGGAGACGCGTCCTTAGTGAGGAGAGTGGAGCTGAATAGACGGTTTGGAGCGCAAATCCGGATCCCGGCGCACCGGCAGAGTTGCAAAACATTTGGGATCGCTGCTGTCACAATTGACAGTGTTCTCTTTCGCGCTCAGTTCCTAGAATCGCTTGTTTACGGGAGGTCAATCCCATGAAATGCCGGCTCGCTCTCGCTGTAATCACGATGCTCCTGTTAACCGCTACCGGGATATTTGCACAACCGGGCTCTTCAGAATCGTCTGCTAATGTTGCCTTTTGGGTTGCTTACTGGGAGCGACCAAGACTGGTTCTGTTAGGTCCCGAGGAGGAAGCCTTCAACAGAAACGTCCACGAAATCATGTTCCCCTGGGATGACCACGACGGTCCTTCGAATCCCAGTGTCCTGGATGACAATGTCCAATGGCTGAAGAATCATCCAAATGATCGCTTTTACATTCAGGGCTTCGCGTCCTCAAGAGGTGAACTGATTTACAATCTCGCACTCTCACAGCGACGAGCGGATTGGGTCAAACAAGCTCTGATAAGCAAGGGCATTCCGGAGAATCGGATCGTGCTGGCAGTGGGATGGGGGCAGTTGTATCCGGTTTGCCCGGAAATGAACGATGAATGCTGGACGAAGAACCGGCTCGTTCGCTTTTCTTACTCTCCAAACTAAAATGTTCACCCGTTAACGGAGGTCTGTCGTATTCCGGCTGGCACTCTATTTCCGGAACGGCGCCAGCGGGGCATGCGCCCGACCCTCTCGAAGCCTGCTTCCGGGACAAGCCTTCCAAACCGGGATCAAGCTAAATTCCAGGAACGATCGCAAGGAACAACTCGAGCCATTCGCTGCCCCTACGTATCTGCTATCTGACTTCTTGCGAAGTGTTCTGACGGTCCAAATGCCAACTCCCGGTTTGTCGGCCACACGGGAGTAATCGAAACGAAACTCCACGGATTAGTAATGTGAAGTCGGGCTGAGAACTAGCCTCTCTGCCGGGACGGCCTGAACGCCACCGAGATCTTAACCGTCAAAGTTTGCGTCGGTGTCAGTGTAACGTCTAATTCGAATCGTGCGCTTTAACAGGGAGCCTCAGAACAGGGCGTGAAAGATCACTTTCAGTAACTCCATCAAAGGAACCCGGGTAATAATCACGGGGAGCATTGGAGCCGCGGCTGCCGCGGCTACTTCGACCAGCGTGGTTTTGTCCACAGGCACTAGTCTTGTTCTTCGCAGCCTATCGAAGGTGTGTGCCAGACCAGTCAGCGCACCCATTTCTCGAGCAGCCAACAGCTCCCCAAGGTGTGCTTGCCGCCCGTGTACCCACTTCTCGTGAAATTGCTCTGCCTGCAGATGCGCCAGGGAAGCATATTGCAGGTATCCCACCCGACGCAGGTGGTTTAGCTTAGGCCCAAACAGCGCTAGGGGTCCGACAAAAATCAGGAGAACGACCATGACCCACAGGACCAGAACGATGGTCAGCGACTCGTGCGAAAACACCGAATGCAATGCCTGGTAACGAAGGACAGAACCCATCGCGGTCGAGGCGGCGATTACAACCGGTAGGAACGCTGCAGGCGAGTCGCCTAAGAACCCGAGACCACCACTTTGATCAGGGTCGCACGGTACCAACTGCAGATGCAGTCGGGAAACTCGCCGGAAGAACAAAACGTACAGCAACCATTTCCAAAGTGCGAGGCCAAGAAGAACCATGTAGATGGTCTGCGTTACCAGTTCGAAATACCAGCCAGCTGGCGACTGAGAGACTGAGTTTCCCAGCGTGTGCACGGACCAGGGCGCGTCAGACATCAGATCATTGCCTACAAATAGGATTCCGCCCACACAGCCGAACGCCACCACCGCGAGCTCGGGAAACCAGGCGTCCTTCAACCTTCTGATTGTTGCGAGAATCTCCCGAAATTTCGGTGCATCTTCTGGTTTGAGCAGTCCGGAAACTAAAAAGTGGCGAACGATTAGGCGAAAACGCTCTTCGATCAGCTTCTGTCCAGCAATCAGCAAGGGAACAGCGATGAATACGCGCGCGAAGACGCGATAGTCCTTCAAGAGCGCGAGAAGCGATGCGTGCGAACCGCCCATGGCGGTGAGGGCAACCAACGGAACCCAGCCGACTAGCACTGCAATGAAGATTCTCCGGCCAGTGTTCCACTGATTTGGCCGAATTAGGCGCGTCCCTTCCTGAAAACGGTAGAGCGCGCCTCCGCGAATCAAAGAGACTGTGTCCAGAGTCGCTGGTTCCTCCATTTGTGCCCGGCCTCCTTTCGATCCGTCTGGAGAGGTGGTCGCATCCCTTGACTGACTATTAGCTGATTCCAATACTCTTACGCGGGTCTCTTCTAGGATGAAACTGTCAAGAGTGACAGCAAAGCCCGTCGTTGTAGGGTTCTTCACCTCTGTTCTTCACCTCCAGTCATAACCGACGGTACAGGCTTGTAAGGGTTGACAGTTTCGCGGCTCCACCTGCTCATGCGCGTCATCGGGCAAACCTCGCAAAGCTCGTGACCAGCCATGGCGACGCGGTAGAGGTTGGGTGTTCGCTAGCCCATCTGGCCTCGGCTGAACTGACTGATATTCCAGATGCCGATCTCATTGCCTCACAGGATCAGGACCGAGAGAAAGATAAGCTCCCCCGCGTCCGCCGCAAACGCCAGCGACTGTGTCCAAATCCCTATCGCAAATGTCCCGGCGGAAGACACTCGGGCTCACCCGACAGCTCGGCGCCAGCCGCGACCGGTCTACCACGGAGAAAATGGACTATGGACGGTGCGTGAGTTGACGCGGAGCTATCAAACTATCAGCAGATTTGAAACGAGTGATGAATGGGTTAGGCCCTGTATCGAGGCTGGGGCATTCCCTGTGCCGCCACCCAGGTCTATGCCCCCATGCGGTCGCCGTGTCCACTGAACGAAATCGACGTCGGTTATTGTCCGGATACACCCTTGTTCACCAGCACCTTGACCTCCACGCGCCGGTTTTCTGCTCGACCCTGCGCCGTCTCGTTGGGCGCTGCAGGATCAGCCGTGCCCATCGCTCCCGGCGCTATTACGTGCCGCACGGGCACGTTGCAGTTCTGAATCAAGTAGGCAACGACCGCCTGGGCGCGGTCCATGCTCAACTGCTGGTTCATGGCGGCATTGCCCGAGGAGTCGGCAAAGCCCTTCACCTGGATGATGTAGCCAGTAAGGTTCACGGCATCGTGGGCCAGCGTCGAGAGGGCGGTTTTATCGCTTGCCGAGATTACTGATTTCCCTACTGCGAAATTGACACTGACGTCGCCCTTAGTGTCGTACTCAGAAAGCTCGGAGAACCGCTTGGTGGTTGCCTGAATGTCTTGCTGGTTGGCTTCGATCTGCTCCTGATTGGCTGAAATCCGCTCTTTGTTCGCGGCGGTTTGGACCTGATTGGCCGCAATATCCTTCTGATTGCTTTGAATGTTCTGTTTGTTCGACGCAATGTTTTGCTGGTTCGTATCGACCGCACGTTGGGTCGGTGTTAAGCCAGCTTGAATGGTTTCGGCTAGTTGCAGATCGTCTGCATCGAAAGTGATCGTCTGGGCCGTCACCCTGCTCTGGGCATTGCCGATGCCATCTACTGAGATCTTGAGACCCGGGATGAGAGCGGTGGCTGGCATCTGCTTCTTGCGGAGGCCAAGGCCTTTGGGCTGTTGCACCTTGGTGTCATCGGTGAGAACCACGATGACGTTCCCGGCATCAGCGGTTTTCATGGTCAGAGTCTCTCCGGTTCGCGTAGTGATCAGTCCCTTGACTTTTACCTTCTCGCCATTGGATGCGCCGTAGGCCAACCCGATCGACAAACAGCACAGCACCACGATATACGTCACCATTGGTTTCCAAGTCTGCCGCATGTATTGGTCCATCCTTTCCATCGGTTATGCGGAGGCGCCCGGAGCAAAGCTGGCCTGCGCGTTCGTGTCCTTGTCCCCGGCGACGCACTCCCTGGCAATAAAAGCTTCTGCGTTCAAAGCTTCCGGTTCCTAGTTCTAAGGTAGTACTCGACATCGGCGAGACGCACCACTGGCAGAACTAACAGTCCAACGACAGCCGCCACCGTGGCGAGCCGCATTTCCAGCGCGTGCGAAGAATGGTAAGTTCTGGAGTTTTCTGGAGTTAATGTGTGGCGCCTCCAGCATTTCCTCCCTGTCGTTTGCGGCGCGGCCTCCTGCCGTAAGAGCGGTTTCGCCGCGACCCAACACTCCTGGCACAGATTTTCCCGACAACCACTGGTACTAATGCCAGTGTGCGCTGAAGTGCTACCGTCCTACAATTGAGTGTGGGTTGAAGCCCACACCACTTCCGACCTAATCAGTTCGCATTATCGTGCCCTCGAGAAGATCGGAGAGGGCAACACAAATTGTCTATTTCTGTTCCGTACGCAAGCACCCTGTTTCCCGTTTGCGTGCGACAAGATGATGAACGAGTGTGTCATGACAATGGAAAGCACGAATGCGGCCTACGGAGTTTACGCACAGGACGTGCAGGTAACCGATGTAGTGCACGCACTTAATGACGCGGGTTTTGACAATGAAGACATCTGCCTGATGCTCGCTCGCACGCACCCCATTTCCGCTATCGTGCGCGAGGCCAGTGTTCGTGGCGCAGATCGGGAAGACATGGCAGCGCCCCCGGGGATAATTGACTGGCTCTCCGAATTCGGCGCCGTAGTGATTCGGACGTTCGGTTTCTTCATTCGTTCGCAAACGTTTCTCCCCGCACTGGTGCCAACCAGAGACGCTCCCGCTCTTTGCGGCAGTGCCGGCACGCTTGTGAGTCTGGGCTTCTCCGAGGAAGCTGCCGGGCGAGTGGAGAATCAGTTGCGCCAGGCCGGAGCTGTGGTTTATGTGGCCTGTTCTGAGAATGCGCGAGCAAAGTGGGCTAGGGCGCTGCTTCACCAGATAGGAGCTGAGGAAACGGCCGAACTGGAACTAGATCGGGAGAGGAGAACGGCGGCCTGAGGCCAAGCATGAAACGCGTTGCCGTGTTGCCAGCACGAAGAACCTTGCTCGCAGCAGGCCGTCACCTCCGATAGGCGGCACCCTTGTCGCCGCAGTTTGAATGCTTCGGCTAAGGAATCAAGGGAATTGCTGCCGTCAGTTGCAGCGTGACTATCAGGCTCAGTCGGGTGTCCACCTGGTAAAACTTTCCGGCTCGCTTCGCCCCCAGGGCCTTCATGAACTTCGGCCAATAATCCTCTCGCAAGTTCAAAGTCTTGTCTTCAATGTTGATCATCCGCTGCACCATGTCCTTCGCTTTGCTGTCGTCCATGCTGTCGTAGTTCAGCGCATAGTCTTTGATCAACTGCACGCGCTCGTCACCGATCACTTGCTGATCGCGCGCGTAGTCTCGATAGACGGGCCAGAATGCTGCGGTTTCCGCGTCGGTGAACTGCATGGTATGAGCAATGATTTCGGTCTTGTCGGCCTGGATGTTCGAGCGTACCAATTGGATGTCAGAGTCGGTCAGGGGCCTTGCAGTGGCGTCCACAGTCTGAGCAGAAATAACTGCACTTGACAGGACTAACGACGCACAGATAGCCAGTAACATTCGCATAGTATCTCCTATCGATCTTGACATTGGTCCATGTATTGTTTACTTCGCTTCGAAACTACGCCCGGCAAAGGTTAGGCCCGCAGGATCGTTAGCACCGCTGTTGATCCGCAGGGAAACAAAGCCGTAGGCCACCAGAGCGGCCATCCAGAGGGGCAGGAGGAGATGGGACGCGGTCCTGATTCCCCACATCAGGATAATGATGCACGCGCTCATTTGCAGGACGCGAACCATCGTGGCGACAAACGGTCGCTAATGCTCGTCTCCTCCGAATGCGACGGGTACTCCCCAAGCCCCAACAGGACCCGAGGACACCTCGCACGAACATCCACTCAGCGGAGACGACGAAGCCGGCCGTGCCCATTAACTCCCGGTGTCCTGTCACTTGACGGAATACCCGCGGGCGTCCATGCACGCAGAAAAGGCTCTCTTGAACGTATCGCTGGAGGCGTTGTACTGACCCTGCGCCTGCGCCTGGGTCTGTTGTTGGACCTGGGCTGTCTGTTGCGCCGCTTGCTTCTTTGCCTGCTCCTCTTTCGTCCTCTGCTTGCGTCTGCCGGCTATCGCTCCCACGGTCGCGCCAATGGCCGCTCCTTGTCCCGCATTGCCAGCGATCGCGCCGACAGCAGCACCTCCCGCGGCGCCGCCTGCGGCACCCTTCACCGTTCCACCCTTACCCACGTCTTCCTTGGCTTGTTGCGCAGCCTGCTGTTGAGCGGCCTGCTGTTGCGCCGCACTCGGACCTGCAGGCGGCGGCGCTTGTGGATCGACTCCCGTGTTTTCCCTTGCAGAACCATAGCAAGCGCTCTCGTCTTTGAGCTGCTGGTCGGCATTCTGGTTGTTCTTCGGATAAGCGAACAAGCCAATGCTCTTCGCCGGGGACCAGGATGCCGAGGCAGTCTGTGCTGCGGCACTGGGGATGAACCAAGTGACCAGCAGAACCATCACACAAAAGATGGTTGATCTCATTTCTCCCTCTTGAGCTGTTGAAAACCAGAGCCGCTTCTCATTAGCTGACGCGGCTTCCCGTACTTACCCGAGCGCAGCAGGGGTCTTCCCTTCAATGCATCATAGGGTCACTTCCATCTTCACTGCCAGAGGCGCCGCGAGCTACTGGCCAAAATGCCAGTCACACGGAAACCCAGGTCCGACTCCAAAAGAGGAGTTGCCAACCGTTAGGCGAGCAACTCCTAAGTGGGTTTTAATGAATGACCAGGCTCGCGCAGCGCGTTCCTCGCCGAGACGCTAGCGACTCTTCCGAGCCGTTCGCAACCCGAGCGAAGAGGCCAGCGACAGAAAACCCAGCACTCCAATCAAGGGCAATGAGCTTGCGGTCTTTGGCAGTTCCGCTGGCGCGGCCTGAGCCACTTCCACGGGAACAACCACTTCCTCGACGACTAGGACCGGGACATCAGGTGGCGGAGGCGGCGGAGGCGGCGGCGACGAGCCCGTTACTCTCCGCTGTTCCGCAACCACCGTCTCGGGTACCTCGACAACCTTGGTGGCGGAGACTTTCATCCCCTTCTTCAGGCCCCAAGCATCGACCATCTGTCCATCCACGTTGAACTTCTGATTCTTGGGAATCTTGAACTGCTGGTTCTTTCCGTCTACCAAAGTCAGGATTACACTATTCGGTGGGCTTACGAACCACACCGTTCCCGTAACACTCTGCACCGTCGTAATGGTCTTGGGCGTTGTGGTGGTGGTGATGGTACGTTGAAGTTTCATGCCCGGTTTCAGATCGTGAATTCCGAGTTGCTTGCCATCAACCGTGGCTCTGGCGCTTTCCGGCACATTGGCGAAATGCCGAATGCTGCCGTCTGCCATCTTGACTACCAGGTCATTGCCCGAGACGGTGACGACTTCACCGCTCTCAACTTGAGTTTGGACCTCGGGCGTGTCGGAAGTTGTAGTCGTTTTTGTCTGTACCTGCGCGCTCAGGCTCAGGGTAAAGGCCAGGCAAACAGCCCCCACCAGTAGTACCAACCATGTACGTGTCCTCCCTGCTCTTGAGTTCATTTTCGTTCTCTCCTGTCGTTTCGGAACCGTGAATTTAGATCCTCAAGCACAGCTCATCTTGCATCTGCTTGCTGGAGAAAGCTTCCTGGCTCGGACTGCGGCTGCGCGGTAGCATGAGCGTTCGCCGGATCAGAATTGACGACAGATGCCTGAACGATATAACGTTTCGGGGCGCTGCCGACGAAGTAGAACGGGTAACAAGTGACCAGCGTCAGCGACGCACGAGGACTCGGCGCCAGCACCGAGACATCGGAGCGTTCAACGATGGTGATGCGATCGATGACGTAACTCTCCGTCCGGCTCGGCGTAAGCATTTGAACCGTGTCGCCCAGCCCGATGTCCTTCAACCCGCGAAAGAACCCATCTCGATGTCCCGCGATCGCCATGTTGCCGTCCTCTCCAGGGTTGGCCGTACCTGCAACGTGTCCGACTCCGCGGTTCAGGCTCAGGTCGTCGATTCCTTCCAAGACGGCAACTTCGAGGTGAATCTTGGGTATGCGGAGGATGGCGATGGCGGGCGCGAAGTGTTCCGCCAATCTCTCCTGGTAATCCTTGATGCGTTGCTCCGCCCACAAACTGAAGTCCGGAGTCGCCGTGGTGGTCAGTGCCACCCCGTGAGGGTGGGCTGCGGAAACCAGTTGCTGTGTCTTGAACCTCAGCAGCTCCGCCTTAGCCAAAACCGTCCGGTGGATGAGGGCTGCCATATAGAGCGCGAGCATCAGCACCCCAACGATCAGCAGCAGCCGCTCGAGTTTGCGTAACCAAGACATTTCGGTTCGCCCTGCCGCGCCCGGAGCAATCCTGCCTCAACCGTCCACAAGACGGACGTGGAGCTTCTGACTGCTCTGCGGCCCTTTACGTAGCCGCAGCATCACCCGTCTACCAACAAACTATAGGAGGAGCGAAACGATTGCGTAACTGTCAAAACTGACAGCACGTCTGAACTGTGACGGTTGGCTGGATGGGGAGGTGCGCAGCATTCGCAAAGCGTGAGGAAGAGCATCCCTGGCACTTGCCTGGAATACAGTTTTTGGGCCGTTTGCCAGGAACATTCCCAGCCGAGGGTTTTTCTCTGGGTCCGGGGGGGCACGCTTCAACCCGATTTGTACATCAAGGTCGGTGAGACGAAGAGCTTGTTAGAAAGCACCGCTCTGATGGCGGAAAAAAGGTCCAGGCTCAATCTTGATTTCACGAGATAGCCCGAGCCACCTGCGCCCATAGCGGCGTTCACATAGTCAGCGTCTTCGTGCACCGTGACAAAGACGATCTTGGCACTACATCCCGAATCTCGCAGTTGCCTCGCGATATCGATTCCGCTGAATTCGCCCAGGGAGATATCGAGCAAGATGACGTCGGGCCTCAGCCGGAGATAATCGCGGACGACAGTTGCCCCGTCGGATAAGGCGGCGACAACCTTGTAGTTTCTCTCGTTTTCCAGCATCTTGCCAAGACGATCGAGCACGGCAGAATTGTCATCGGCAAGAAGAATGGTTGTTCTGGGCACAAGCCCGCCCTCGAGGGCTGGCCCTGCGGAATCGCACGCTGACAACTGCATTGGCGCCGTCCGAATCGCTAAGACTTCAGGCCCACAGACCAACCCTTCCCGGCGATCCTATTTCGGCCTTGGTGGTTTTGACTACTGTCAAAACTGACGGGCGATGGCTGGCTTTAATCAGCCGCGGGTTCCCCTGCCCTGTGAACGGCCTTGGTGGTGGCCGGAACCCTCCCTTCCACTTGCGTACCGAGGGATGGCTTTGACCAGATCGAGAACTCGCCTCCCACCGAGCGCAGACGTTCCTGCATGCTGACCAGTCCAAGACCGCGATAATTTCGCACGTGCTCTGGATTGAATCCAATTCCATCGTCGGAAACGCGTAACCGAACCAAACTCGATCGGCAAGTCAGGTCCACCTTTACGTGCTGGGCCTGGCTGTGTTTGACGACATTGCGGAGCGATTCTTGCACAATGCGGAACAGGCTGAGAGCGGTGTTGTCCTCGAGGTCCTGCGGTAGATCCCGTATCACACAATCAACCTCAATTTTGTGCTGGCGGGAAAACTCGCGGCAGAGATCACGGACGGCCGCCGCCAGTCCGAGGTAGTGCAGTTTGGAGGGATGTAACTGGTGAGACATGTGTTGGATATCAGTCGCGACTTCATTGGTCAGTTGCCAAATCTGCCGTAGTTGCTGCTTCTCCAAAGGATCCAGATCGGCTGAGATAGCCTGCTCAAATTCCTGGACTCCGTTCGCCAGCAGCGCAAGCCTCTGGTTGATGTCGTCGTGCAACTCGCGGGCGATCCGGCTTCGTTCTTCCTCCTGTGCTTCAATCAGCCTCCGGCCCACAATGGAAAGAGCCTCTTCGGCGAGCTTCCGATCCGTGACATCGAGACAAGAACCTATGTAGCCAGCAAAAGAACCGTCCGCGTTGAATCTCGGCACACCTGTATTGAAGATCCAGCGGTATTCGCCGTCATGCCGCTTGAGCCGATACTGCACCTTGAAAGACTGGCGTGCATCGAACGCCTGCGTGTAGGTATCCAGGCACAGCGCCCAATCTTCAGGGTGGACTCCTTCCGCCCAACCGTTTCCGAGCTCCGCCACGAGGGTCCGACCGGTGAACTCGAGCCAAGGCTGGTTGAAGTAATCGCACAGCTTGTCGAGACCTGATTTCCAGATCATCACAGGAGCTGTGTTGGCGACCAAGCGGAACCGCTCCTCGCTCTCCAACAGAGCCTGTTCTGCTCGCTTGCGCTCTGTGATGTCCGTGACGACCGCAAGGACGCACGGTTCACCATCGATTTCGATCAACTCTGCCGACACTAACGCCATCAAGTTCCGGCCGTCTTTGGTCCGATGTTCACATTCCACATCGCGAAGGAAGCCCTTGGCTTGCAACCCCTGTGTCATCCTGGCTCGTTCGGCGGGATCCACCCAGAGCCCTAGCTCATCGGCGCTCTTTCCAAACACATCTACCCGGGAATATCCAGTAATCCGTTCAAAGGTTTCGTTGACGTCGATATAGCGATGTGTTGTTGCGCTAGTCAGCGACAGCGCCACGGGGCTTTGCCGAAAGGCCTTGGAGAACCTTTCCTCGGACTTCTTCAGTTCTTCTTGCGTTCGTTTGCGCTCTGTGATATCGCGTGCAATTTTGGAAGCCCCTATGATCCTGCCCGTCACATCTCTCACAGGGGATATGGTTAACGAGACGTTGATCTTCTTCCCCTCCTTTGTCAGCCTGACCGTTTCATAGTGTTCAATCCTCTCACCCGCTTTTGCTTTTTGCAGAATCGTTTTCTCTTCATCCCGAAGTTCGGATGGGATAAGGATTCTAATGGATTGGCCCACCGCTTCCGCTTCATTGAATCCGAAGATATGCTGCGCCCCCCGGTTCCAACTTACGATGATGCCGTCAAGATTCTTGGAGATGATCGCATCGTCTGAAGATTCGACAATAGATGCGAGCCTGGATCGGTTCTCGTCCGCCTGCTTGCGCTCGGTGATGTCCTGGGTCGTGCCGTGAAGATGGGTCACACGGCCGGCGGCATCGCACACTGCTTCACCACGGACAGTAACCCACCTGTTGCTGCCGTCTGTACGTACTAGTTCCAGGTCAAGCTCCCGAACTGAGCCGGTTTGCGAAGCCTCCTTCATCGCGGTGCTTAGTCGGTTCCAACTTTCGGGAGTGAAGAGTTGTGCAATGTTTCGGTAGGAGGGCGGCGGCAACCTGGGATCAAGTCCGTGGATGCGGTAAAGCTCTTCCGACCAGCTAAAGACCTGATTCTTTGCATCCCACAGCCAGCTGCCCACGCGCGCGAGCCGCTGCGCTTCTGCGAGTTCTACCTCTTTGCAACGCAGTGCTTCTTGGGCGCGCTTGCGCTTGGCTACATTGCGAAGCAGCAACACGATCAGCAGTGTCTCGACCAACAGAAGGGCGGAAAGACCTAGGATTCTCCATCGATAGAGCTCCCAGGGGGAGTATTCCCAGTAAAGCACCTCGCTACCCGGCGGGATCTGATTCTCGGATATGCCCCAGCGGCGCAGTTGACGCCAGTCGATCAAATAGTGCTGGAAGTCGCCGATGATAACCGGGATATTCTCCGGCTTCACGCCCTTCAAAATACGCACGCCATCGTTCCCCAGGATCCGCCCCACCTCTCCCAGATCAGCTACGCTGCCTCCCACCACTCCCCCGCCCACGACGGAAGAGAACGTTCCGTAGATGGGCCGGTTCGCCATGTGGGCGATAGCCGGCAGAATGCGCGCAGGGATGAACTGCTCACCACGGGAGTCAGTAATGAAGTCGAGGAATACGATGACACTGTCAGGCGGCACGTGCGCCAGCCGGGGTCCCAGCTCCGAGAACTGCAGATTCGTCAAGTATTGAAACTCAAGTTTGGACTGGTACGTACGAAACTGCTCGCGCGCTAACTCCACATCGAGTTGCTCGGCGTCTGAGGAACCCGAAACGACGACCACGTGCTTAGTCCCTGGATTTTGTCGCAAAGCCAGCTGAAGCGTAGCAAGGAAATCCAGTTTTCGGATGACGCCCGTCCTGCCCGGTTCTTGGGTGAGCCAACTTGCAGGGTCCTTGGGATTGACCACGAAGAACAACAGTGCCGCATCGGGGGACAGTTGCGCTCGGATCTGTTCCGCAAGAGGCAACGTTTCTTCGTTGATCGCAATCACCAGGTCGAAGGTCTGCCCGCGGTACTTCTCAAGGAGATATCTGGCCGTTGCCCTTTCGCGAGCTGCATCCGCGAAAGTTGACGAGGACTCGAGGTACTCAAAGCTAAAGTGAGCAGGCTTGCCGGAGCCGTTCAGAATGTGGGTCTCGGTCTGCTCGATCATGGCGTCCACGTCTGGCAAGTCCGGATCTTCAGAGGAAAGGAAAAGCACCTCAGTTCCCTGTCGCGCGCGGTGGCCAGCGGGAGCGACCTGCGCCTCCGCGCCAGGCGAAACTATGCCGAGACAAAGGACGCAGAGCACCGCAGACCGGAATTTATCGACTCCGGCGTCACGCCATCGCTGATTTGGCGTTGTAGACGTGCCAAGTACACTTTCTTTTTGATCAAGATTGCGAACCCACGGACGACCCGGGCCAGAACAAGGCTCGCTGGCTCTATTCTTCGTTTTGTCACCACTAAAGCGCTCGTTCACATCGCGTTGTGATCCCTATCGCGCCGAGCACGCGCCCATGGTGTGGCGGGATCCACCTAGCCACTACTGTCAGTGTTGACAGTTGGCTTGCAAATGCGGTCTAGCTTGACTCTGAAACACAGGAAGACGAACGCTCAGGTGGGAGTTGAACGCTTTCCCTGCTTGCGCGCGCCCCGAGTCGGCATCATACGCGTCGAAGAGACCATCGAAACCACGAGCCTGAGCAACGCTGTGCCATTTGTTTTCGTTGGTCTATCAACCCAGTCGGTAGGGCTGCAGATATCTCGAGGTAGCTGCCCAAAAGCTGTAATGTAAATAATGACAGTTCTTCCTACGCTGATTCTTCAGATAGTGTCGAAGAGTTCAAGTAAGTCATTGTCCCCAATTCCCAACGAGACTCGCACTGCGCAACGCCGGTCTCGTATTGTCCCAGGGAAGAAGCCGAGCAACCTGCCGGGCGCCAACGGTGTTGATGCGACACGCAAGAGCGAAGCTGACCATGTCCAGGTTTCGACCGATACAAAACGCACAGCCCGACACCGAGTACGCTACGTGTGTTGACTTCTGCGAGACTCTTGCGAAGGATCTGAAGCCTCTGTACCTGCTTGCATTTCTGTTGACCGGACGTCACACGCAAGCGGAGCAATGTTTTCTGGCGACTCTGCAGGATTGCGTCAGCGTGAACTGCGTGTTTAAGGGATGGGAACGACCATGGAGTAAGCGCTGTTTGATTATCAACGCCGTTCGCCTTGTATTTTGCGGACCAGCCGAGAGCGGCGGGGAGCCAGACCCCTGGTGTGAAGTCGATATCGAATCACGAGGATGTTCTGCCGTCAATGCACTGACTAGATTGGCTCCTCCCCTCCAGCGATTTGTGTTTGTGATGTCCGTTCTGGAAGGATGCTCCGAGCATGAATGCGCTCTTTTGCTTGGTCGCACGCCACGCGAGGTGGTTGAGGCACGAACCCACGCATTGAGGCAGCTTTCACGTCTCAACCTGACATTCACAGAAGCCGCCGATCAAAACGCAACTCACGATTGTTGAATAACCGACTTGAGGCGGTTTGTCCAGTCGCGTCGAGGAGTGCGCGCAGAGAGCAGCAGGCAAAGAGCCGCCACACGAGTCCATGGGCATCCTGTGGGGCGGTGGCCAAGACCTAACGCCCCGAGGTCTCGAGCACGACTTCGGTGATCGCAGCGCTCACTTGTGTCCCGCGACATCCACCGTGGCGTTGCTGTAGCGAATTGCACGGTTGCTCAATTGCTTGATTACATCGACCGTAAGAATCTGGTGGAACGCGAGAACCACGACTCCTTCTGCAAACACCACTGGGTTCCACTTCTTCAACCTGATCTCGGCGTCGCCTTTTACTTCGTTGTTCTCTGCACCGATCACGACCGTGAAGTGCGGATGCAATTCACCGGCGCCGCGGTGAAAGTCGCGCTCAACCACCGCGCACGCGCTTCGGTATAGGCTTTCCGCCTCGCGCATCTGGGCCGGGCCGAGGGAAAAGTTCGCGTGGGTGGAGTGGTCCACCGAAAACGACCCATCAGAGGAGGATTGCGCCAGACTCGTCGAGACGAGAACGAGGATTGTAAACATTATTCTCAACATATAGAGCCTCCTTTAACGGCGTGCTACGTGATGTCGCACCGCGTACCCGACGAGTACAGCTTAAGTTGACGACAGCGAGCCAGAAAACTGTCAAAACAGACAGTGTCTCCTCTATGCTCTTGGGCGTCGACTTATCTGCGGAAAGGTCGCGGGCTGCATGGGGACTGGGTTGACCGGACTTCCGGCCAAACCACTGGCACCGGCACGACGTCAATTCTCTACTCTTCTGTTGCCGTCGCGTTAAGATGAAAACTAACGGCTTTAGTCGCGTTTGATGGCCCCTTTGGGGTCGCAATGGCGTTCCGTCTTGTAACGGGCGCGCAGAGCTCCACGCCAGCTTTAGTGAGTGTCCTGAATATCTCTGATACAGGTCCGAATCACAGGATTTTTGCTGACCTAGGGCGCATGTAAGGTCTGGGAAAGGCTTGTCAGGTTTTGCGGCTGCACGCGAATCACGCCTCCACGCGGACTATCAATGTCGGCTATGAGAAAGAAGGAGACAGACACGGCAAGCGGCAAAACTGTAAATAGGATGGCGCTCGTTCGATGTGCGCCGTAGCCGATCAACAGGTTGCAGCCGATGGCGATAACCGCCAACAAGAACCAGGCCTCTGCTGGGATGCGATTCCACCAAGCGGCCTGAGTGTATCCCTGCGAGTTCAACACATCATTCATGCCCGAAGCGGCGAGGGCGAGCAAGGGTGTCGGTTGAACCCCAGCGCGAGCCTGGACGTTGGACCACAGCTCTTTCTGCAGTTGAGCAGTATTGGCGCCGATCTGCCGAAGCTGCTCCGTGTCGTGGGTGGCATAGAACAGCACACGCTGATCGAGGTAGTTCCTCAGCAGCTCACGCACTCTCGCTCCATCTGCGGCAAGCAGGAAATCGGCACGGACGTACTCCGTACCGATCGCGTTAGCCTCTGCCTCTTCGTAGTTCTTGCGCTGTTCGTATCGGTTGATGGCCATCGAAAAGGTGAAGCCGATAAGTAGGCCCATCAGTGTGAGAGCGGCGGTTTGGACAACGCCGAAGTCTTCCCGCTCGTCTTCTTTCAATGGTCCCAGCCTTTTGCGAAAGAAGGCCCCGACAAGAGCGGAGAGCCAAAGCGCGATGAGAGAGAACGCAAAGACGAGAAGTGGGTGGTCCACGATATTGTTCATATGATACAGCCGCCGGTAACCTCGATCAGAAAAGCGGGCGGCGGGATGTCTGTGCTGGTAATACTTGTGCGTAGAGCACCGAAAACCAGTCGCGGGTATTGAAAAACTCCCTCGACATTCGCACAAATAAATCGCTTCAGGAGGCCCTGTAAGAGATGGTCTCGGGTCGGGTAGACATTTTCTATTCCCCAATTTTGGGCTGTGTGGGGCGGAAAGAGTTTCAACACTAACAGTCGCTTGCACCACTTATCCCCACTCGTTTTCTAGATTTGTTTTGAAACGCCTCTAATCCCTTCTGCAGCATGAATTGTGTGTCGTTGACAGCGCCGCCGGCCCTTTGCACGGGCCGTAGCGGGTAAGAAGCTTATGCAAAGTACCAGGCAGAACCCTCCCGCCAAAAGAGGTGTTCTGGTCGTCTTGTTCATGGCGGTGAGTTCCCTTCAATCGACCTGGCTCGCACTCCGGAAGCTCTGTGCGCCGCTCGCGGGATCGAGGGAACCTATCATTCCACGACCTGGCTCCAACCAGCATCGGGATCGAACTCAGTCATTGCGGTTGCTGTTTCTGAGGTGGCCTTCCCTAGGTCCTTCTGGAGCAGCACGCCATCCTGGTTGATAATGAATGTCATCACCCCCGAATTGCGATATTCAGCAGGATATGCGACGAAAGCGAATCCGCCAGCCATTTTCCCGTCGACCACGTAGTCTTTCGCACCTCCAGGCGCATGACTGCCTTGGCGTTTCAGCATATGGAAGTAGTAGCCATGAAAAGGCGTATGTGAGTTCGGCTTTGCGCTATACCCTTCCTCAGTTGCGAACGCTACCAGCGGGCCAAGCGGGCTTCTGGGCTGACCCTCTGGTGACTCCCAGTACAAACCGTTCTGCTGGCCACGGTCACTGATGAACTTCAGGGCGTATTGCTGCGTGCTTCCGTCACCGTGAAGCTGTGAGAAGTACTCAGCCTGAGCGGCGGCCAGTGCTGCACAAACGTCGATGGTTGCCAGTTCATTCCGACCAATACGGCGCGCCAGAATCTCATCTTTTCCCGCAGCCGCGTCGAAAAACCACTGGCCGGCAGTGTTCTTTTTCAGCGGGATCGGGAAGGCAAAATTGTCTGCTCCGATTAGCAGAATTTGAGCTGCATCGGGCATCTTGCGCCAGCGGTGCATCGCCCCATAGGCAGTCACAAATGCATCGACCGTGGCCTTGTCCTGCACGGCATCGCCAGAGAAAATTATCCCTTTCGATTCCGGCCCGAAAATTGCCAGCATCGCGTTTTGATCTCCTGACTTTGCCGCTTTCACCAGTCCATTGCTCGCGTCGTCGGGTGAAGCAAACACTTGGAAGGAAGGTTTGGCGGACTTGTTGCAGGCGACAAGGGGAATGACTAGTGCTAGCACGATCAACCGGATAGTAACAGCGAATCTAAAGGTTTCGAGCGACATACCTACCCTCCACAACTTCGGCTGTAAGACACTTGACGACCACCACTCACCCGAGTTGAACCTCATTCGCGTCTGCGCTGTTGGTCTCACTACCTACGACCACCACCGCCACCGCTGCGTCCGCCCCAGCCTCCCCCACCGCCGAAGCTTGCTGAACCACGCGCACTCTCTGACCTGGATCCCCAGCCTCCGCCGCCGCCTCCGCCGAAGGCTGATGATCCACTGCTCTTTTCCTGCCCTCCCCAACCGGTCGAACCGGAACTTGAGCCGCTGAATCTCTGGGCGTCGCTCGATGCACCCGAGTAACTCGATGCACGTTGGCCCGAGTAACTTGAGCCGCCGGATTTCTGGGTATAGGGGGAATTGCCGCCGTTTTGCTCCCAACCACTTCCAGTGTTTTTGTAAACGTTGCCGTTCGCCGTCGCATACTTGTTGCCATTTGCGGTCTGCCCTACGGCGGCGCTGTTGTATCGACCCGTCGCGCCAACAGCCTTGCCGCCGTTCGAAGTTTGTATCGATCCTGTAGTTCCTTGAGAGGTTGTTTGATGCTGGGTGTACGCAGTGTTGCCGTTTTTGGAAACCGTCGAGCTTCCCCAGCTCCCATTCGCATTGGAACCTTGCTGGGTTTGGCCGTACGCCCCGGTTCTTGGGTTGTACGCTTGACCGACGCTTTGGCTGCCGTAGCGATTCGAAACTGTGGCACTACGTGCGTAGGTCCCGGTGGACGGGTTATAGCCACTACGGTAGTGCGCGGCACCCCCGTAGTAGCCTCCATGCCACGCACTGTTTCCGTAGTACGGCCCGCCGCGATACACCACTGCAGTGGTACCATGCCAGCCACAGTTCCAACTGCTATACCCCCAGCCGCAGCAACCACCGCTCATCATCGCACCCACAGCGATGCCAACTCCAAACGCAACCATGCTTGTGGCCACCACGGTAGCCGTGCTGTACCCGGGAGTTACATAGGGATACCCGTAAACCACCGCGGGGTTGTACATCGGGACGTAAACCACCTGCGGGTTCGCAGGCTGAATCACGATAACTTGCGGTGACTGTTGCGAGACAACAATCTGGGAACCTGATTTCAGGTTGCCGGCAGCTAGCGCTTTCGCGCGCAACACCTGGACGGCCGACATGATGTCGGCGGGCTGGGTGTGATACGCCTCTCCTAACGCCGAGGTCCAACTAAGGTTCGTCGCCAAGTTGCCGAGCACAGAGGGAAACTGTGTGAGCGCCTTGACACCGGGATCCCACGGTTGCGTATCAACGCTCTTCATCAGAGTCGTGCCTGTGAGATAGCTGTTCTGCTGAAGCCAGCTGGCAGCGGCAGCAACCTGGTCTGGAAAGGTCGCAGCTGCAAGAATCTGGGCCACCAGGGAGTCCGGGTAAAGCGCGATGGGCGCTACCAGTTGTTGCAACTCTTCCGCAGACAGCGGCACTCCTTGTCCCGAATACGCTGTCGAACCCGTTTGCTGAGCGCTACCTTTCAGTGGGGTAGTGCCCATCACCAACAAGAGGGATAGCGTCGCCGACAAGAGCTGTTTCATGAAGTTCCTGATCATTTTCTTCTCTCCATGCGAAAAAGGCGTCGAGTCGAGCTTTTACTCGCTGCCGGTTATGATCAATTCTGTTTCGACCGAAGGGCACATCCCGTAAGTGGATCCCGAAACACACGCTCCAGCGGATTTCTTATAGCAGCCCTTCTTTTTCGTCACCGCCGAAACGGGACGGTCGGAACCGCCAATGATTGCGTCTGAGCCAAATGGAGACTCCGGGCCAAAGCCAAGACAAAACTGGTATTCTTGGACGGGCTTTTCCAGGTAACCCGTGCTGCCAACCTTCGTGGAGAAAGGCTCATTCGCTTTCGCTTTGGAATGCCGGGAGTGACCGGAGGCGGTTCGTTTCACCTCAACGGTGCACATAGTTGAGCCAGCTCCACACGTGTTCTCGGCTGTGCAAATTGTCTCCGGGCGTGGATCTGAGCAGAGATACTTATCGCTGCCGCGTTGCTGCTGCTCCTGGGCCCCCATAAAAGAGGACAGCAAAAACAACATTACTAACGCCGCAACATACCGGATTGCACAGATCCTTCGCGTGCCCATAGGAGACCTCCCGCCTAGTTCACGCCAGGCGTTCCTTTCCAATCGAGAACGTCGACCAGTTTCCAAGGGTTCTCTCTGAGGTCAATCTGCAACTGCCCTTGCTTGTCGATTGTCAATTGAGCCGCGGGATACACGGTTCCCGTGCTCTTGTTCTTGTCGGTGTCATTCAGGTCGAATTCGCCGGACGTCAGGTTAAAGTTCTGGGACTGGCTGTCAAAGAAGGCCTCCCCAAATCCGATCGGGCGATTCGTGACAAACACGATTTTTCTTCCGGTGGGCGTGTTTGTCATGCGAATGTAGCTGACGTCATAGCCGAGTGTCCCGGTGATTGAACAGTGACCTACAGCCTTCATCTTAGAGAGCGCATTGACCAGCCCTTGATTCTGGCCCTTGGTGAAAGCATTGATCAGGACCTGTCTGTCCTCCGGAGTGGAGTAGTCGTAAATCTCCAGTGTTACGCCGATTACTTGTCCCATTTGCGTACCGGTACCCATTGCCGTGGCTTCTATCGTCTCCGGTTTCGGCCCGCGCGAGAAAGCGAGAGCGCTTCCGAGGATCACCAGACCAATCACAATCGAGCTGGCCATGGCGACTTTATACGTTTTCCGAGTGGCGGTTTGCATTTCCTGTCCTTTCCTGTTAAAGCGATCAGGGACACGTTGCGGCGTCACGAACTGAACGATCCCATTGAGCCATGACCGGCCCCGGCGAGGCGCCACACGAGCTCGCCACAACGGAACTGTCGCGACAGCCGGAGCCCTTTTTGTGTGAGCCCTGGCTGTGTGCTAAGGCGTCGGAGCCTTCGTTTTACGAAGAATATTTGCCCGCGCCTCTTTACCCGTTGCTCTCTTCACGTACATCATTGTGCCTTTGATCCTGACCTTCGCCTCCTTGCCCTGTATCCAAGAAAGGTCCTGATCGCTGTGTGACATGTAGCGACAGAGATAGACGGTGTCGCCCACCTGCATCGAGATTTCATATTCCTCGACTCCAGACGCGACCGGCGCGTCGGTGCCGCCCGAGTTGGCAGACGCGGAAAGTTTTTGCACAGCAACAATCTTGCCATCCTGATAGGGTCTGCTCAGTGATTGAGCGCCCGCCAGTACGGAAGCCACGCATACTAGCGCAACCGCGAGCCATAGTTTCCGCATGCACTCGTCCACGCCCCGGTTTTGCCACACAACGTACGCGACCGCACCTTCGCTCTTGAGTCGCATCGTAGCGGTGCCTATCGAGGCTCAGGAACTGTCAGAATTACTAGAACTCCCAATAATCATGGCGCGGGATCGTCGCCAAAGAATCCGAAAGGGTGTTCACCATGAGCCTTACGTGGCACCTGGTGGGGGATGTCTGGTAGTTCTGACAGTTTTCCGTATGTTCATGGTGTAGAGACTGGTCGGGCTAGATATTCGGCTTAGACAACTTTAGGTCCTTGCGGGTACGAGGCCCCACGGTCATGAAGATACCGGTCGTTTGTGTTCCTTTTCTCCTCGACTTCAGTGCGCTGATTGTGATCCTGATGCTGCTCCCCTCTCCCGCATTTGGTAAGCGCAAGGATGATGTGGTCGTCATGACAAATGGCGACCACTTCACGGGGGAAATCAAGGGCCTTCAGAACGGGGAACTCATTTTTAAGTCTGCCTACATGCTCGATTCAGTTCATCTGGACTGGAATCGGGTGGAGCGGTTGGACAGCAGAGATACCTATATTGTTGCGCTGAGTAGCGGCGCTCACGTCACAGGCAGCATCGGAAGGGTGGCCACCGCCAGCGACACCGGAGGGAAATTTCAGATAGTTGCGGCGGACTCAACAATCGACGTTGAGCCCACTGAGGTGATCGCGATCCAGCAGCGCGAGATCAGCTTCTGGAGCCAGTTAACCGGCTCCATTAATTACGGATTCAGTTTCAGCAACGGCAACAGTTCCACAAACTCTTCCCTTGGGGCCAACGTGGCCTATCTTACGGCGAAGAACGCTGTTCAGCTCAGCACGACTTCGCAATTTGACTCACAATCAAAAGGCAAGAACACCAACCGTTTTACCCTCGATTCCCGATATGAACGCATGCTGAAGGGGAAATGGATTGCGGCCGGCATTTTCAGCCTGTTGAAGAGTAATCAGCAGGACTTGGACCTGCGCTCGACTTACGGTAGTGGTTTGGGCCGAACACTGATCCAGACCGACAGGACGTCGTTGGTGGCAATCGCAGGCGGAGACTATAGCCATGAGCGTTACTTTGCTCAATCCGGAACGGTCCCCATCCGCAACAATGCTGAGTCCCTCGTTGGGCTTACCTTCTCTACATTTCGCTTCAGGACTGTTGGCATCAATTCGCAAATATCTCTGTTTCCGAGTCTCTCGGATCCCGGACGCGTGCGCTTGAGTTCACAGTCAAACCTGCAAATCGAGCTGGTGCGAAACCTTTATTGGAGTTTCCAGCTCTATCAAAATGTTGACAGTCGTCCGCCGATAAATGCCCCGAAGAACGATCTGGGGATTACGACCTCGGTGGGATGGAAGTTCTGACCTGCAGGGACGCGAAGCACGCAGATAATCTCTTTCGTTCATGAGGGGTCGGAATTGCCACTGGACAAAATGGATGGGGATCGACACTCGAATGACGGTAATAAAAGCCATGAAAGAGCATTTACGGAGCGTCTTCTCTTTTGCGACAGCTACCTTATCCGCAGCCTGTCGTGGGCTCCCTCAAAATAGACGAGTTCTTCGGCAACCTCGATCACCTCAACTAGCGTTGTCGCGAATCGGATACGGTACCGCGGGCGTTATGTCGCGAACTTGGAAGCAGTGGTTGACCATAGCGCTCTCCCTGCTCTTCGCCTGCGTCTCCATGAGCGGGCAAACGGTTCAGTTCCTGCCGGAGGTTGATACCTACCTCAAGCTCAAGCCCATGCTTCGAGTCTATGTCGAGAACAAAGACGACCGAGATGGCGGTGACTCAACCCAGGCTACCAGCGGGCCGAGTATCCAACTGTACTTCAAACCCCTCCTCAAGCTTAAGAACGTCACCGCTTTCGATCTGGATGATGCGAAGCAAAGACCTCTAGTGCTCGAGGCTGGATACCGTTACATAACCGCTCCAAACGAGCCCAGCGACAACCGCTTCTTGACCGCTGTAACGTTCAACTTTCCCATGAAGGCAGGCTTCCTGATCACCGACAGAAACCGAGCAGACCTGGATTGGAAGGGCGACCAGTTCAACTGGCGCTATCGCAATAAATTTACGCTCGAAAGAACCGTTGCGATTCATTCCTATCATCCAACACCCTATGTCGCCTTCGAGCCCTACTACCAGAGCCAGCACAACAAATGGAGCACTACGACCGAGTTTGCAGGCTGCCTTTTCCCTGTAGGAAAGCATGTGCAGTTCAATCCCTACTATGAGCATGAGAACGACACCAGCAAGCACCCGAATCGGCAAACGAACTTCATCGGTCTTGCGGTTCACCTTTACTTTTCCGTGGAAAAGGACACAACCCCAAAGCAATGACCGCGAAGGCGCAGCACGGAGCCCGCGCGATTCGGTGTCCCTGCTGAAATGGCCAACGTCTAAGCATCGGCAAGCAAAACCTGCCTTGAGAAGGGTTGTGCGCAACGCATCGCCACCGTCCTGCCGGGGAAAATGGCTTGCCTAATCTCCTCAAGACAGCGACTGGACGCCGCAATCATCCTCAACCCTTCTCAGGCCATCTCTCAGGCCCATGGGATCTGTGGAGACCGCGAGTCGCCGGTACCCTCGTTTCGACAAATCACTGGTAACGTCGTGGTCAGCACCTTCTTCAACGCTGAGTCGAATATAAACTATGAACCTGAGTTGCCATTGCCTTTGCCCGGACGGCTTTGGTTCTACCTCGAGATACTTGATGAGCAACACTTCATTGCCTTGTGCGCTGTAGAGAAACTGGCCGACGAGCTTCTGCGCAAGCAGGACACCGAACCCGACCCGAGCATATGCCGTGTGCCTCGCGATACTTGAGGTGGTGCACCGGATCGTCCGCTCGATTGGCTATGGCGGCGTGGGGAATCTCGTCCAGCATAAAGCTTTCACCCAGGTGACTGATGCGGCGCGTGCCCATATGACGGGCGCGCACATAAGTAGCAAGTGGAAGTTTCTTAGAACCGCGGATCGAGTCCTCCAATTCTTTGATGAGAGCCCGCAATCCGATGAGAATGGCTTGGAAAAATAGCTTAAAACGCGCTCGCGCATCGAGGTAATTGCGTCGGCGGGCGTGCTTTGGTCGGCTAGAATGATGACGCGCGCATGACGACATAGGCGCCGGCTCTTGCGAGGCAGTTCGATGTCTTCCCTACCCGGGGTCTTCTCGCTGGTCAAGATCAGATCGAAACTTTTCTTTCGAGCGATAACGAGCGCCGCCGCGTTGTCCGTTGCTTGCTGGATCGCCCATGCGGCAGGTTCGAGGATGTCCCGCAGCCGTGTAACGATCTGTGAATCTCTGCCGACCACGAGTGCAGTGCGAAGCAGAAACTACAGCTTGCACCCACCTCCGAATCCTCAATGCTGGCGTTGGTTTCCAGACCTCATACTGGTACAAGTGACAGTGTTCGGTTGCCGCCCGCTCCCACACCATTCTGTGCTGGTTCAACACCGCGAGGACTGATTCTTTCTGCCAGACTTGCCGCTTGGTAGAAGGATTTAGCCTTGACGGGGTTCACTGACGGGTGAATCCACATCTTTGTGGCTCGGACAACGTACCTCTCGTCTGAGCCCCCAGCAAGGGTGAGTCCGATGTCGTCGCGAATACCATTGGCCTGCTTCCTTGGTGCCATCCTCCTCAGCGCTACTCCCGCAGTTCCACAGCAGCCCCCACCCAATCCAAAACGGCTGAAAATCGGTCTTGTGCTTGAGGGAGGCGGGGCACTTGGTCTGGCACATATCGGTGTGCTGCAGTGGTTGGAAGAGCACCGCATTCCGGTCACTTACATAGCTGGAACCAGCATGGGCGGGTTGGTTGGCGGCATCTACGCCACTGGAAGCTCTCCCGCCGAAATTCGTCGGCTGGTACACGAGATCAAATGGGACGAGGTTATACGGGGCCAGGTTCCTTTCCAGGACCTCTCCTACCGACGCAAGGAAGACGCCGTCGATTATCCGAATGGCCTTGAATTTGGCATAAAAAGAGGCATTCAATTTCCTGAGGGTTTCAATTCGGGGCTTCAGGTCGGTTTACTCCTTGATCGTATCGCCCTTCCCTATTCGGAGATGAAAAGTTTCAACGATCTTCCGACCCCGTTCGCTTGCGTAGCTACGGATCTGATTTCGGCCAAGCCACACGTTTTTCGCGATGGATCGCTGGCGCATGCGCTTCGCTCAACCATGTCGCTCCCCGGCATCTTTACTCCGATCAGAACAAGCGAATCCATTTTTGTCGACGGTGGGCTACTCGACAACCTTCCGGTCGATGTCGCGAAAGACATGGGAGCCGATCTGGTCATTGCCATTCAGCTGCAAAACAGAAACCTGGAGCCCACGGCGTCGCTTTCGTCAGTTGGAGTGTTGGGTCAATCTATTTCGGTGGTGGTTGCCGCCAACGAACTCCGCAGCATAGAGAAGGCGGACATTCTTATTTCCGTGCCGCTCGCTGATTACAATTCCATGGATTACAACAAGGATGACATCCTCATCCAAAAGGGATATGACGCAGCGGCGAGCAAAACGGCCGTGCTCTCTGCTTTCGGCGTCGATGAAGCCGTTTGGCAGGAGTATCTGGCGCAGCGGCATTCGCGCCGGAGAGAAGCACCCAATCCCCAATTCGTGGAGGTCACAGGCGCTAGGCCGAGGCCTGCTCGGGGAATAGAACGTGCGCTGTCCAGTGACTTGGGAAGACCCGTGGATACGGCCACTCTGGACCGTCAACTTACCAAACTCGTAGGAGACGGACGATTTTCTCGTCTCGGATATCGCATGGTTGAAAAAGACGGCCAGCAAGGCCTTCAGATCATGGCCGAGGAGAAAGAATATGGTCCGCCAATCGTGCGTCCCCTGATTTTCATCGACGGCTCCGAGTATCAAAACGTGCAATTCATACTGGGTGCACGTATCACGTTCTTCGATCTGGGCAGCAACGGCTCAGAGTGGCGAAGTGACGTGTCCATCGGTTCCGCATATGGAGTGCGATCTGAGTTCTACCGCCCATTCGGAGAATCCCTTCGCTGGTTCGTGGCCCCCAGAGCTTTTGCGAGCGATAGCGCTGTCTACTACTACAAAGGAGGCACGTTCCTTGCCGACTACCGGAATAAGCTGGCCGGGGGCGCGTTCGACGTCGGATATACGTTCGATCGGACAAGCGAGCTACGCATAGGCTACGAAGTCGGCGAGCAGAGATTTTCCCCTTCGCAGGGATTCCTAGCGTTTGGGACTCTGCAAGGCCGAGTTGGAGTAACGTCCCTTCGCTACAATTTCACGGATCGGGACGACCCGATCATTCCGAGACGCGGCTCGGACCTGCACTTCAGTACCAGGTGGACCGACGCCAATCCCGGAGCAACATCCGGTTTCCCTGTCTCAGAATTACAAATGACGCTGTTCAAGCCGGTGAGCAAGCCGGCCTCTGTGTTCCTCGCGGCACAAGGAGGCACTACGTTTACGTATCACGGGACCGGACTTCCACCATTTTCGTTGGGCGGTAGCCGGAATCTTGTCGCATACGGCAGCAACGAGTTTCTTATCAATCAGTATTTCTTGTTTAAAGCCGGCTACATTCACCAACTTCTGGAGTTGCCACCCATCGTCGGAGATAAGCTTTATGCCGTTGTCGGATATGAAGCCGGAAAGGTCTACGGGCTGTCGAATGTGTCTTCGTTGCCTACTGATGCCTACGGCGGCCTGATCGTGAACACTCTCTTTGGTCCAGTCCTGATCGGAGGCGCTTATGGCGCCACTGGCCATCACAAAGTGTTTTTTCGGCTAGGCAGAGTCTTCTGACAAGAGAACTCTAGACGACTAGTGTGCAACCGCTCCCGGGAGGGAAGCCAGTTCATAGACACCCGGAGACCTTTAGCCTGAGCTCTGGTTGATGTTCGGGCTTGACATTTCATTCTCCCGGCACGAACGACCGGGCGCACCATACCCCGCTCAATGTTCGTGTTCGTAATCTACGTTCTTGTGGGGAGAAGCCCACACCGGAGCCGGTCCTGCAAACTCCAATACGTCCGGGACAGAACCGAAAGTCATCCCTTCGCCCTGATTGAGTGAGACCAGCGTCTCGAGTTACTCCTTTCCGCGCGTGACCTTACTGTCATTTTTGCCAGTATGCACTGCACAGAAGGTCTCCTAACATTCCCTCTGTGAATGGCTCCAAGGAGCACCGGGTGATTTCAGCTTAATCTCAATCGAAATGGAGAAGGAAAATGCGTAAATCTTTTGTTGTAGCTGGATTGCTTTTGCTTACCACTGGTTCGGCTCTGGCTCAGGGCGAGTTCCCAAAGGTTGAAACGGCGCCGGCGTTCATGTTCATCCACACCACCCCCCCCGGAGCCGGGCAAGGCGTTAACTGCGCCGGTGGCGGAGGCACGCTCGCCTATAACCTAACTAGTATGCTCGGCATAGCGGCTGACTTAGGTGGCTGCAGGATATTCGGCTACCTACCCTCGGGCTCCGCCTTGTCCAACAAAATTACCGGGAATGAGTTTACCTTTCTGTTCGGGCCGCGGCTCACCTTTCGAAACAGCAGTCCGTTCCGGCCATTTTTCGACCTGAACTGGGGCGGAGCACGCGTCTCGCTCAGTTGCAACGATAATACTCGCTGCAGCGGCACCAGCTTTGCCAAGACCGCTTTCGCCATGACGGTAGGTGGGGGATTTGACATTAAGTTAAGCAAGAAATTTTCCCTACGCCCCGTTCAGGCCGAATACCTCTACACCCGCTTTGGCAACAGCTGCCCCTACACTGTCTGTACCAACAACAACAATCAAAACAGTTTTCGATTGAAAAGTGGAGTCGTCGTAGCTTGGGGCGGGACTAACTAACCTTTCTGCTTGACCTTGGCCCTCATCGAGAGCCAAGGTCGCCTGGGCGGGCGAAATGGGATGTGCCAATGGCTGGCGTTTTCAAGGCCAAAGGGAAATTCTGGTTCTCAGCATTGCAGTGGCACCCAGGATCTTTCAAAGCCCGGGCAAGGCGTCGAAACCGATGCGGGGCCCGGGCCAATCCCCATCACGAAAGAGCGGGCAACGTAGTGTTCAACACTAGAGTCGCGACGAATACCTTCCGAGCCGCCCGAGCGGACAGACCACGCATCCGGGCGCGCGGACTCCTTCTCCTTGCCGTCGGCGCCCCCTTCATGTTCTTCCCAGCGCCTGCGGGTAGCCAGTCATCCGCCATGCCCCAGGATGCTCCGAGCCTGATAGAACCAGAGGTCAAATTAGTAATCGGCGGCGAAACGACAAAGGACAATTCCAAAGGCACGCTTTCGATAGTGGGCAACTCCCTGCAGTTCGCAACCGACAAGGCCACGGTGGAGGTGAAAGCCACATCCATTCTGGACATCTCTACCAACGAAGATAGCAGGCAGGATATTACCGGCGCAGCCAAACTCGCGACGATGGCCATCCCTTACGGAGCCGGGCGGGCCTTGAGCCTGTTTTCTCACCAGGTCGACGTCCTCACGCTGGAATTCGCGGACGCCAATGGCGGCTATCATGGCGTGATTTTTGTGCTTCCTCGGGGCCACGCCGCTCCGATCAAGAAGCAGCTCGTCGCAATGGGCGCGAAAGCCACAGTTCCGCTCCAAGAACCGGTACAGACAAACAAATAGGCGAGGGACCATGAAGCATCTCATTCGAGCGGCAGTCTCAACCGTTCTCCCCATCGTCCTCGCTTGCGCTAGCCCGCTGGTTGTCAGCCCGCTCTCGGGTGAGTCTGGCTCGGGCGGTTCCAAGAGCGCGCAGAACTTCTCTGCTTCTTCCATTCAAATCCAGCCCATGGATCCGGGCGACATGCCAATCCCACCGGAATTCGGTGTGGCCATCTACGAGAACCTGATCGAGCAGATGGAGAAGACGGCAAAGTTCCAGCATGTTTACCGCAGCGGCGACAAGAACGCGGCCAACGCATCGGACCTTGTCACGCTGCGCACCACCGCGCAATCGTTCAAGAAAGGCAGCCAGAAAAAGCGAGAAGTGACCACCATTGCCGGATCTACCTCGATCACCCTGAAGGTCCACATCACGGATCACGCTGGGCAGACACTCGTGAATCGTGATGTCTCGGGCAAGGTACGCTTCTTTGGAGATAACCTAGGCGCCACCTACGATTTCTCTAAGAAGGTTGCCACCATCGTTCGAGAGACCTTCTAGTCCACAGAGAGATCTGGCCCTCTCGATCGAAGAGTTCTCGTAGCCCGCTCGTCTTTCAGCAGATTTGGAGACTCTGGTCCCCGTGGAACTCGTCCGCGTGTGCCCCACCTTAGGCGAACGGATATTTCAGGCCGCTATTTTTCGGCTGATAGGTACTCTGTCTTGTAGAAGGCGTGCAGCGGTTGCCGCGCGGCTGACGATGCCACGCGAACCTTTATCTTTCTCCGTGTCCCGTCTCCACGAATGGTAGGACGATACCCGAGTACATATTGATTTCGCATTTCCCGACTGACGGCTGCGGCTGCTTCGGGAACTTTCGCTTGCTTTTCCACCGTTACAGTACGGCCGCCCGTACAATCAGTGATGTCGCTCAACCACTTCTTGCCTAGCTTTTCTTCAACCGTGCCAAAAGTACCAAAGAAAAAGGTCTCAAACAGCCCGATGGCGTACACTTCAACGTCACCTTCCCGCACTAAATCCTTTATTTCCCTATGAGTATAGTGGCTCACGTTGTCACCACCGTCGGAAAAGATGACGATCGCCCGACGCTTGTACTTGGCCGTACGCAACTGGGCCTCGGCCAAATAAATCGCATCCAGCATCGCGGTAGGCCCGCCGGGCTCTGCCAACAGCAACTGCCGTTCTATCTCTTCGATCGAGCTAGTGGAACTGGCCACGAGTCGCGGACGGTCCGAGAAAGTGATCGCAAAGTATTCGTCCTCGGGATTTCCATTGTTGAAGAAATCCTCCAACGCTGCCCGCTCAGTCTCAATTTTATTGGTCATGCTCTTGCTGACGTCCAGAAGCACTGCAATTGAGAGAGGCGCCTCATCCTTGAAGAAATACCGGATTTCCTGGGATTTTCCCCCTTCGTAGAGCGCAAAATCTTGCTTCTGCAGGGTAGTGACCGGGCGGTTCATCGAATCGGTCACGGTCACGGGCACGAGTACAAGGTCGACCTTCACCCGAAAGGGTTTTGTATCGGACTCAGGGGTTGGAAGGCCGCGGATTGGCGCCACGTCCACGGCGGACGGCTCGGTTTTCGGCTTCTGACGCGGCACGACGTGCACGTCATCCGGGGACTGCGCCAGCGCAAACGAAGCAAACACGAGGGTAGCTACACATGCAAGCGAGAGGCGGAACCCGACGCTTCGACCCAGAGTGAGGAGGCCTTGCATACGAAGGAGGGGAGAAACCACTATGCAAATATGTCACACGAATGGAATGGCCTTGTCAATGACAATCTGCCGACGGTTTGGGGCGAAAAGGGGATCCGCCACCAAAATTCGGGTGTCGGCAACCATCCGGACACACCCTCAAGTCAAGCTCTTGCCGATTTTCCGTCGAGGACTGCAGTCTCTCTTCGACGGATCAACTCGCCGGTTCCGAGCAAAAGAGCCAGGCTTGCAGGAGTTTAGTCGAGTAGGGTCACAGCACCCGTACCTATGTCGTAGTAACCGGCGACGATCTTCAGCTTGCTCTCTTTTACCAGGCCCGAGATGACAGTCGACGCTTCGCGCAGGAGGGCCGCCTGGATCTTGGCGTTCGCTTTAGTGGCGGCCTCAAGATTCGGCCCCGCCTGATCCACCGCCGGCTGGATATGCGGATAAAGCGCGCTGATCTGTCCGGGAACTTCCTTACCTTGGATGGTCGCCTTGACCGCTCCACAGCTAGCGTGTCCCATCACAAGTATGACCTTGGTACCCAATACAGCGGCTCCGTATTCAAGACTGGCGATGATCTCCGGGGTGACGACATTTCCCGCAACTCGCGTAACAAAGATATGGCCGATACTCTGATCGAAGACGAGTTCGACGGGTACTCGGGAATCCGCGCAGGACAGTACAGCGGCGAATGGCTCCTGCTTTTCAATCGTGTTTTGCTTAAGAATAGCAAGGTCATGCTCGTGAGCGGTCAGGCGGCCTGTTGTGAATCGCTTGTTGCCATCCATCAGCTCGGTCAATGCTGCATCAGGACTGAGCGTACTTTGCGCCCGCGCCTGCGGCGGGAATGCAAGTTCGAGGTTACTCGTCAGCACGCCGACAACCGTCCCTGTTACGCCCATATGCAAGAATCGCCGTCTGGACTCTGCCTGATTCGAAAAAGATGTATTCATGTCTTTCCACCCTCTCTCGGCCAACGAGCGTGCTCTTACTTTTGCCGATACACGCTGGCCAGCCGGAACGGTTTCTGGCCGTAGTGCTCGATCTCCAGCTGGTTCTTCTTGTTGAACTTGAGCTTGCAGAGTGGGGCGAACGAGCCGGTCCCCTTGCCATCCTTGTTGACGTTGAGCACCACGATGCCAAACTTATAATCGCGTGACCGCGTGCCGTTGTAGAGCTCGGGGAACGAGATCGGCCGGTTGGTCGCCAGCACGATGTGTTGTCCGCCGTCCTTTGTTGGGTGAATGCGGACGACGCGCATCCCGGTACCGACCGAGCCGGTGGGAGCCACGCGGCCCTTATCCTTGATGTCCTCCAGTGCGCTCACCAGCCCGTCTGGGCCTTTGTGCTTCAGCGTCGCCGCCAGTTCCTCAATCTCACCGTCCCTGGTTAATTCCTGTACATAAACCGTGAGGCCGAAGCTCTTGCCTGCGACAGAGCCGGATTGGCCGAATGCAACCGCGGCGTATTGGGCCGGTAGATCGGGTCGGGTCTTGGGTTGCTCATCCGTTTGTGACGCGCCATTCGACAGCGCAAAGCAGGCAAATAGTGCTACAGTTGCAAGAAATCGTAGTTTTGGCATTCATTCTCCTAAGTGATCAGTCAATCGGATTTTCCTTTTTGATCTCGAAAACGGCCGTGCGGAAACGGCAGAGATGTCTCGGACACGGTCCGCACCTCTCCCCTCGCGTTTTCAGATAAGTGAGCATTGAAGCTGGAGGTTCCTCACCGGGTCTTACCGCGTTTGCTTGAATTCTCCCATGAGCTAGATCAGTCGTACGCTCCTTGCGGCAATCCAGCGATCATGCATTCCGATAAACTTACTCTTCCAAGACGTGAGGCTATCCGACGTGCGCCCCATCGATCTTGTTTTGGCAAACTGAACAGGTGCGGATCGATGGCGCCGGTCACGAGTGCAACCTTTCAAATCCTCGACGGCTGTGAAATTGCCTAACAAGAACTCGATGCCTTGCAGGCAAATCATGGAAGCCTGGGGAATGGAATCATCGTCCCGGCGGCGGGAGCGTCAAAGGCGCAGACAATTTGGAAGCTCAGCGCCGACTAGGCCGGAATTTCAACCTGGTTGTTTCCGGTCATCGCGCCTCCCACTAATCCCGCACCAGCGCCGACCAGAGCACCAATGCCTGCTCCCTTACCGCCGCCTACCAACCCTCCAATCAATGCGCCCCCTGCTGCTCCTCCGCCGGTCGTGGCAGCGGTTCTCTTGCCCTTGCCTTTGGCGGTGCTGTCCACTACGCCGGTCTGGATCGAATAGGTTTGCCCCCTCACCGTTCTATATCGTTCAGTTCCTTCGCACAGATGCATCATTCCTAGGCTAGCCGGTAGGCTTTGCGACTGGTACTAGTAGTTTTGCCAGTTCTGGAGGCTGTGACGACGGGCAATCCGACTAGAGGGCGTCGCGTTCAGCACGTCTGCCCCCGGAAACGTGATGCTGGGTACACCCACTTCCAGTCGTGTAGACGCCCTAACGGGATTATCGGGCAAGTTCGTCGTCAGGTTTTCAAGCCTGCATGGCACAACTTCTAAAGCAAGAAGGCAAGCTGAGTATGGCGAGCCCATCAGGCAAGCGGGACGAGAGTGTTCAATATTGAAAAGACTGGCGTTCTTTGGTTGCGTTAGTTTATTCTAGGGGTCTATGCACATCGTGTGAACAGACGGAATGTATGCTGGCGAGACACACGTTCCTTCCGCGGTCTCACAAACTGATCGAGTCACTGGATCAGGAGCTGATGAGTGTCCGCACGCGCCTAGGTCCCACGGAGACGTGCCCGAGCTCGACAGGCGGCGGGGCAGCGAAGGTCTCAATGGTAGGCCATTGCAACCATGTGCGTGTTCTGTGCGAGGTACGAAGATGACCAATCGCTCCCGCATTCTGATTGCCGACGACCACAACCTGGTGGCGGAGTTGTGCAAGCGACTTCTCGAAAC
>Ga0137415_10000083_pt1 | contig 71148 bp, 63 predicted proteins | sample CZODoug3_1_1_16f_FD_183082 | JGI IMG/M metagenome (GOLD analysis project Ga0137415, IMG submission 183082) | Vadose zone soil fungal communities from Angelo Coast Range Reserve, California, USA - CZODoug3_1_1_16fungal (Hybrid Assembly) | ecosystem: Environmental > Terrestrial > Soil > Vadose... | reverse complement strand
GGCGTGCGGGTCGGCCCGTGCAGTGCGGTGTCGGTGTGGGTGAGCAGCGCGAACTCCGAGGTGGCTGATCGGCCCAGGAGCTGCAGTCCGGCGCGCAGCAGGGTGCGGACCAGTTGACTGTCCCGCTCGCCGGTGAGGCCCGCCGCGAGGCGACTGCCGGCTTCCGAACCGACGCCACGCAGGGTCGCGCCGATGTCCTTGATGAGGAATGGCACGCCGGCCAGTACGGCGTCGGTCGCCCGCACCTCGGGGGCGGCCAGCGGCGCATCGAAGAGCTCGATCACCGCCCCGACAGCGGGATCGGCCAGGGTGATCGCCCGACGTGCGGCGTCGACGACCTCGCCCGGGCTGAGTTCGCCGCCGCGGACCTTCTCGGCAATGTCGATGGCATCCATTGCCGCGTACTCGGTGAGATCCATAGCCGCGCTCAGCTGACCAGCCCGGGCTCGTCCAACCCGGCGTCCAGCGCGTCGATCTGGTGTCGCTCCGAAGCCAGGTCGAGCGACCGGCAGGCCCACAGGTACACAGCGGCGCTCACCGGCAGGCCGACGAACATCGCGATGTCCGCGCCACCCAGCGCCGATGCGACCGGGCCGACGAACCAGCCGGTGCTGAAGAACGGGATCATCGCGACGAATCCGACGACGTAGGCACCGATGCCCCGCCATTCCCACCGGCCGTAGATGCCGTCGGGATCGAAGATCGCCCGCACCGAGTAGTGCCCTCGGCGCACCAGATAGAAGTCGACGAGGTTGATCGCCGTCCACGGGGTGAACAGGTACAGCGTGAAGGTGAGGAAGTTGCTGAACTGCGCCATGAACGAACCGGACGCGCAGAAGGCCAACACGCCGGAGACCACCGCGGACAACACCAGGGTGGCCACGCGGTTGCGACGGGTCGGGCGTACCGGGCGGAAGCTGTCGGCGATCGAGAGCATGGTCAGCGAAGATCCGTAGAAGTTCAGCCCGACGATCGAGATCATGCCCAGCAACGACAGGATCAGCAGCGCCGACCCGAAGCCGCTGAAGATCACGTCACCGGCTTGTCGCACCGCCTCGGCCAGTCCGGACCCGACGTTGAGCGCGGCCGCGATGGTGCCGATGAGCATCATCCACGCGCCGCCGATGCCGGCCCCGGTGTAGGTCCACCAGAACGACGCCCGCACGCCGACGTCCTTGGGTAGGTAGCGGGAGTAGTCGCTGACGTAGATCGCCCAGGACAGTTGGTACGCGGCGGCCACCGCGAACTGGGCCAGGAACGGCGCCGCCCGGAAATTGCCCATGGTGAGCTCCAGCGCGGGCAGCTGTCCGGTCACCGCGATGGCGATGGTGAAGAAGCCGAGCCCGGCAAGCAGTAGGTAGGACAGCCACCGCTGGATCTTGTGGATGAAGTTGTAGCCGAGCACGCCCACTGCCAGCGCCAGCATTAGGTAGACGACGTAGGACAGCTGAGGTGGCGCACCGGCCAGCACCTGGACCGACTGGCCGGCGAGCACCGCGCCGAAGGCACTGACCCCGAGGTAGGAGATGAGCGCGAACACCCAGATGAGCAGAGCGCCCCGATAGCCGAACTGGGGCCGTGACTGGATCATCTGTGGCAGGCCCAGCTGTGGACCCTGAGTGGAGTGGAAGGCCATGAAAAAGGTGCCGACCGCGTTCCCCGCAAGCACCGAGAGGACCGTCCAGCCGAAACTGAGCCCGAGCCCGATGCCGACCATGCCCACGGCCAGGGTGGCCAGGTGGGCCTCCCCGGTGAACCACACCGCCCACAGGTCCCGGACCTGGCCGTGTCGCTCCCGGATCGGTATGTAGTCGATCGATCGGTGCTCGATTTCGAGCGATCGCTCCACGGCGGACTCATTGGTTCTTTCAGGCATTCGACCCACCATCGTCGGACTGAGGCTTAGCGCATCGGCAGCGCATCGCACCGTGGAAATGGTCAGGATGGAATGATCGGTACGAGCAAGTAGCAGGGTCGATCCGGGCTCGACACGAGTGTGGTCTCGCTGTTCGACAGGCTACTGGGCCGGTCGACGGGATCGCGGTGCACAAAAACCCCGTTGCAGCGAGGGCATCGTCTCGCTAACATGCTAGCCTGCTAATGAGCGTATGCGGTCGCCTAAGGGCGCGCAAGGGGCCATTGGCGGTCGCCCGACCTACGTAATGGCGGCGCGGAACTGGTAGCGGTCGCCTCGGTATGCCTGGTCGGTGAGCTCCAGTGGGTGGCCGTGTTGGCTGTAGGTGAGCTGGCGGGCCATGAGGACGGGCACGGAGGTGCCTTCGAGCTCGAGGGAGCGTCGCTCGGCACGGTTGGGCGGTCGCGCCTCGACCGCGTATTCGGCGCGTCGCGGGATTTGCGGGGGGTCGGCGGTCAACAGCGTGGCGTACAGTGACGCGTGCGTGAAGTCGGTGTCGGCGAGCGCTGGGCACAGGGCAAGTGGCAGCCGGTTGTGCTCGAGCACGACGACCATGTCGTTGAGTGAGCGCAGTCTCCGCATCTCAAAGAGGTCGTCGCTCGGGGCGATCCGCAACCGTTGCGCTTCCCGCACGGTGCAGGGTCGGACGCGGGAGAGCAGCATCGTGGTGCTGGTCGGGATGCGGTGTTTGCGGGCGTAGTCGGCAAAGCCTTCGACGTGCGCGGTGGAGGTCGCGGTCGTCACCTCGCCGGCGACGAACCAGCCGCGGGAGGGTGCGGCCTGGACCGCGCCACGCTCGGCGAGCAGGGCCAATGCCGAGCGCAGCGTCACCCGGGAGGCGCGGTAGCGCTCGGCGAGGAGCCGCTCGGACGGAAGGCGGTCGCCGCTGCGGGCACCGCTCGCCCGAAGGTCTTCCCACAACTGCCCGGCGACGCGCTCGTACAGCGGCACCGAATCCGGGTCGAACGCTCCACGAGGTAGCTCCAGCGGACGCAAGCTACGCCCGGTATTCGGCATACCAGTATGGTACCGGTATTCTTCTGATTGCCGACTACCCCGTGGCTACCTAGCGTCTCGCGGCATGTCCGAACTCGTTATCGAAGCCTTCGCGTGAGCAGCCAGGGCCCCACTGGAGCCGGGCACCTGTGGACCGCGCGGGAGATCGCCCAGCAGCCGGAAGTCTGGCGCGAGCTCGCACGTTCCCTGACGGCTCGGCGGCATCAGGTCGAGGAGTTCCTCGCGCCGCTACTGGCCCGCGACGATCTCCGGATCGTGCTCACCGGCGCCGGCACGTCGGCGTTCGCCGGACAGATCGTGGCACCTGGCCTGACGCGGGCGCTGCATCGCCGCGTCGACGCGGTGGCGACCACCGACCTGGTGAGCAACCCACGCGACTACCTCGGCGAGGATGTGCCGACGCTGCTGGTCTCCTTCGCCCGCTCCGGGGACAGCCCCGAGTCCCTGGCCGCGGTCCAGCGCGCCGACCAGCTGTTGTCCGAGTGCCGTCACCTGGTCCTGACCTGCAACCCGGACGGCCAGCTGTACCGGACCCTGCGCGAGCCGGCGGGTCCGGGGAGGGGTCGCAGCTTGGCACTGCTGATGCCCGAGGGCACCAACGACCGGGGGTTTGCGATGACCTCCAGCGTCACCAGCATGATGCTGGCGGCCTTGACGGTCCTGGGCGGTTGCCGGGACGTCGCCCGGCTGGCGGACGCAGCCGCGGCCGCGTTGCCCGACCTGGAAAAGCGGGTGGGCGCGTTGGTCGAGCAGCGCACGGACCGGATCGTCTACCTCGGCAGCGGCCCGCTGACCGGGTTGGCCCGCGAGTCCGCACTCAAGCTGCTCGAGTTGACCGCCGGCCGGGTCGTGAGCTACTTCGACTCGTCGCTGGGGTTCCGGCACGGGCCCAAGTCGGTGCTCACCGACACCACGGTGGCGGTCGTGTACCTGTCCAACGACCCCTACACGCGACGCTACGACCTCGATATCGTCCGCGAGCTCCGTCAGGCCCTGCCCGACGAGCGCGTGATCTCCATCGGCTGTCACGACAATGCCGAGGAGGAGACCTGGACGTTCCCGACGCTCGGCCACCTGCCCGACGCAACGATCGCACCAGTGCTTCTGCTGGCTGCCCAACACATCGCCATGGCGCAGTCGCGGGCGCTGGGCTTGAACCCCGACACACCGTTCTCGGCCAACGAGGTGAACCGGGTGGTGAAGGGGGTCACCATCCATGATCTCGAGCGGTGACCCGACGCAACCCGGCACCGACGTGTTCCTCGGCGTCGACGGTGGCGGCACGAAGACCGCGTTCGCGCTGCTGACCAGGGACGGCGAACCGCTGGCCACGGCACTGGCGCCCAGCTGCTACTACCTCGGGCAGGGGATCGACCTGGTGGAGCAGGTGCTGCGCAACGGCATCGAGGCTGTCTGCGGCGAAGCCGGCCTGACGCCTGCCCAGATCACCTACGCGTTCTTCGCGTTGCCGGGCTACGGCGAGGTCAGCAGCGACATCGAGACCTTGAACGCGATCCCAGGTCGTGTCCTCGGCCATCAGAGGTACGGCTGCAACAACGACATGGTCGCCGGCTGGGCCGGGTCGTTGGGGGCCATCGACGGCGTCAACGTGATCGCCGGCACCGGGTCCATGACCTACGGCGAGCACAACGGCCGAGGGCTGCGGGTCGGCGGCTGGGGGGAGCTGTTCGACGACGAAGGTTCGGCCTACTGGATCGCAAGCCGAGGCCTGAGCGCGTTCGCCAAGATGTCGGACGGCAGACTGCCGATCGGTCCGTTGCACGAGCGCCTGGCCATGCACCTGGGGCTGGCCGCCGACCTGGACCTGGTCGACGTGGTGCTGAACCGCTGGCAGGGCGACCGGGCAAAGGTGGCATCGCTGGCGCGTGTGGTCACCGCGGCCGCCGCCGACGGCGACCTCGTCTGTTCCGACATCCTCCGTGAGGCCGGGCGAGCGCTGGCGGAATTGGTGAAGGTCGCCATCGCCCAACTCGATTACGCACCCGGCGACATCGTCCCCGTGTCGTGGTCGGGTGGCGTCTTCACCTGCGGGGAGCTTTACACCGCATTCCAAGAGCATCTCGCCGATGCGTCGGTCGAACTGCGCGATCCGCTTCTTCCCCCCGTCCTCGGCGCCGCGTTATACGCAGCCCGGCTGGCGGGCAGGCCGTTGAGCGCCGAGGCCATCGACTCGTTAAGGGCGTACGCGACCACCATGCCCCAAGGAGGCAGTGATGAGTGACGGCCCATCCGTGGCGACCGGAACTACGCACAGCGGTGGCACCCGCTGGATCCCTTATGCCGGGCTGTTGGTGCTGTTCTGGGGCGTCTGGGGAGCGTTCTCCGGCGCGCCGACCTCGCTGTACAACTATCCCAACGAGATGGTCTACATCCTGTGGGCGTTGACCATGCTCATTCCCGCCTACTTCGCGATACGCGGCCGCACGCTCGACCGGCGACCTATCGCAGCCGGGTACGGCCTCATCGTCGGCCTCACGGGCGCCGGTGGCCAGCTGGTGTTGTTCAAGGCCCTCACCATCGGGCCGGCCTATCTGATCTTCCCGCTCATCTCGATCTCCCCGGCTATCACGGTGCTGTTGGCGATAGTTGTCCTGCGCGAACGCATCCGCGGGCTGGCCACCATCGGCCTGGTCGCCGCGCTGGCGTCCATCATCCTGTTCAGCATCACCAGCGGGTCCGGCGACGTGGCCAGTGGCCCGTGGCTGGTCTTGGCCATGATCGTCATGGTCGCCTGGGGTGTCCAGGCCTACTACATGAAGAAGGCCGCCAACGTCGGCGTGAACGACGCGACCACGTTCGCCTGGATGACGGTCAGCGGCCTGCTGCTCATTCCCGTCGCGTGGGTCATGATGGGCAACTTCCCCAGCGATGCCCCCTGGCAGGCGCCCGCCCTGACGTTGGGCACTCAGCTGCTCAACGCCGTCGGCGCGCTGTTCCTCGTCATGGCGCTCTCTCGCGGCAAGGCCACCATCGTCGCGCCGGTGACCAACGCGCTCGCGCCTGTCCTCACCATCGTGCTCTCGCTCGTCGTGTACCAGACGATGCCGTCCCTCTACGGGTTCATCGGCATCGTCCTCGCCATCGGCGGCTCCACGCTCATGGTTTACGCCGACGAGTCGAATGGCGAGACCAAATCGGGCCACCCGGCCGAACAACAACCAAGCGCCGCCGGCGCACCCCCCAGCGTGCCGTCCCCAGAGGTCTAGCTCGACATAGGTCGAGGTAACAACGCGCTCAGGTGAAGGCGATCTCGGTGACATCTATCGAGACGAGGAGTGGCTCGGGGAGCGATTGGCCGTTTGGTTGTCGGGGGAAGATCCGGTGGCTGGTCGGGACCATGATTCCGGCGGCTCGGGTGTAGTCGTAGATGTAGTGGGCAGCCGCGGCGCCACCTGAGATCTCGACGTCGTAATCGTGGCGGCGGAGCAGGCCGTCCTCACCGACGTACATTGTTTGTTCGGTGCAGTGGGTGGCGAGGTAGCTCGGCCAGATCACCCGCAGCCGGCGCCACTTCTCCCCGTCTTCGTGCCACGGGTCGAGCTCAGACGTTTCGAAGCCGGGGAGGGCGAACGTGAAGGGCTGGGTGAGGTAGGTCCACATCGCGGTGCCGACGAAGTATGCCAACTGAGCCCTTGTCCACTGGGTCTCGAGCGTGTGACCGGCGAACGAGGCGCGCGGTTGCTCCAGTGTCTCGAGGACGTCACCGGTGGTGGTCTCGACAGCAACGCGCTCGGGCGTGAATGCGCTTCGCCGGTCCGGGCCGCCGAACGGATGGTGCGATTCGCGCTCCTGGTGCAGGCTCGCTCTGATGAAGACGTCATCGAGGACGCCTGGATGGCCCTTCAGCGCCCACAGGGCGCCACCATTGGCACCGCGCACCGAGACGGCGTCCAACTGATTCCAGCGCTCGAGGCCCCCGTGGGCCTCGATGATGGTTTCAAGTAGATCGCTCATTTCTCCTCTTTCTGTTCTAGTTGGTGTATGCGGTCTTCCATGCGAATGGGCAGTTGTGACCTGGGAGCGTTCAGCACGGGTGGAGGGTGCTCGGCTCGTGGGGCAAGACGCCGTTGAGCTGACCGCGGGAGGTGATGTCGAGCTTGATGAAGACCTTGCGCAGGTGGTACTTGACGGTCCGCGGAGTGATGAACATCCGGGTGCTGATCTCCGGGTTCGAGAGCCCGTCGCGGGCGAGCCGCGCGATCTGGGCTTCCTGCGAGGTGAGCTCCTGGCGCGTTTCAACCGTGCGTTTGCGAGCGGTCTCTCCGGTGGCCAACAGCTCGCGACGGGCCCGCTCGGCGAACGCCGCGATGCCCATCGTCGCGAGCATTTGGTGCGCGGTGCGCAACTGTTCGCGTGCGTCGACGCGGCGCCGCTCGCGTCGCAGCCACTCGCCGTAGAGCAGATGGGCGCGGGCGAGCTGCGGGCGGACGCGGGTCCGCCCAAGGCACGCGATCGACTCGCGATAGCAGGACTCGGCGGCCGCCCCTTCGCTGAGCAGCGCGCGGATGCGTGCCTCGATTCCCCACACCCAGTCGGTCGGCGTGGCGCGGGTGCGTTCGGACATCCAGCCGAGGGCGGCCTTGACGAGTGCCGTATCACCGGTTCTGGATGCGGCCTCGGCCAGCTCGGGCACGACAAAAGGCCCGTACCCGAGCTGATCGCGCTCGAACACCCGCTGGGCGGCGTCGCGTGCGGCGTCGTGCCGACCGAGGCCGTTGTAGAGCACCGCGCTCGAGTAGGTCGCGAAGTCGACTGTCCTGCCCAGGCCGCGTTCGGTGGCCTCCCGCAAGGTGGCCGCGATCAGTTCGGACGCCGGCACCTCCTGGCCTCGCCAGGCCGCGAGCGTCATCTGAGCATTTCCAAGCGGCGGGTTCCCGGTCGCCTCGGCGATCACGCGATCTTCGTCGATCATCCGCTCCGCCGTGGCCAACTCGCCGGCAACCAGGTGAGTCCAGGCCAGGGTGTTGAGCGCGAACTGCAGGCGTACGACCGCCCCGGTGTCGCGGGCAGACTCCATCAGACGGGTGGCCAGGGTATGCGCGGATTCGGCCTCCCACAGCTCGAGAGCGGTGATGGCGCCGGCTCGTGCACCGGTGAGCCAGAGCCGGCGATCGTCGTCGGTGCCGTTCGACGCGAGGGCGAGTTCGAGTGCTCTGGTGAGCGTCGGCGCGGCCGCTGTATATCCCTGCGTCAACCGCAGCGCGAACGCGTCGAGCAGGACGTCCACCAGCCGGGGCGGTTCGGGTCCTGGCGTCGCGGCGGCCGCGGCCTTCGCGGCCTCGAGCACACCATCGGGGTTGTCCAGGTCGCCCGCCCAGATCGCGGTACCGAGCGCCTCGAGGTGTGCCTCGCGCGCCACCCTGGCGTTGATCGGGTCAAGACGTCTGGCTGCGCTGAGCAGCAGTCGAGCGGCGTCGGTGCCGCGTTGCTGCATCAACGCGATCTGTCCGCGCAGGTACTCCACCTCGGCGGTCCTCGGGACGTCGGGCGGACCGGCCTCGACCGCCACCAGCAGCCCCAGGGCCGCATCGAGCGCACCGACATCGCGCTTCGCACTGGCGGCGGCGAGCAGGCGCTGGGCCCGGCGAGCGGGGTCGGGGGTCAGCATGGCCGCGCGCTCGAGGAACGCGGCCGCCGCGGGTAGACCTCCGCGTGCCTGCGCTCGACCGGCCGAGCGCTCGAGCTCCTCGGCGACGTCCTCGTCCGGTCCGGGCGCGGCGTGAGCCCGGTGCCAGGCGCGGCGATCGGGATCGCTGTGCGGATCGGTGACCTCGGCCAGGGCGCGGTGCACATCCTGTCTCTGCTGAAGCGACGCCGACTGATAGGTGGCCGAGCGCACCAGCGGATGGCGAAACCGCACACAGGGCCCGAACTCGAGCAGGCCGGCGTCGGCGGCGGGCGTCGCGGCCGCTGCCCGAATCCCGAGCCGCTCGGCCGCCCGCCACACCAGTAGCGGTTCGCCGACAGGATCGGCCGCCGCGAGCTGCAACAGCCGCCGGGTCTCGGTCGGAAGAGCGTCGAGCCGCCGTCTGAAGCTCTCCTCGATGCTGCCGGACAGCGGCAACGCGCGGGGGAGCCCGAACCCGCCGGCGAGCTCCGCCGGCGTCGACCCGCGTACCAGCTCGAGCAGCGCCAGGGGGTTGCCCCGCGTCTCGGTGACGATCTGATCGCGGACTCGCTCGTCCAGCGGCCCGGTGAGTACCGAGTCCAGCAGGGCGCGCGCATCGCTCTCGCGCAGACCTTCGAGGACCAGTTCCGGTAGTCCGGCCACCTCGCCGCACGTCTTGCGTGCCGCGAACACCACAGCGACCGATTCGGCCTGGATGCGGCGCGCCACGAAGGCAAGGACCTGCGTTGAGGCGAGGTCGAGCCACTGCTGGTCATCGACCAGGCAGATCAGTGGTCGCTCCTCGGCAATGTCGGAGAGCAGGTTCAACACCGCCAGCGCCACCAGGAAGCGATCTGGCGGCGGTCCAGGACTGATACCCAACGCGGTCCGCAGCGCGTCGCGCCGCGGAATCGGGAGCTGTTCGAGGTGATCGAGCATCGGTGCGCACAGCTCGTGCACTCCGGCGAAAGGAAGCTCCATGGCCGATTGGACCCCAGCGGCCCGCGCCACGAGACAGCTCGACGCTCGCTCGGCCAGGTACCCCAACAGCGCCGTCTTGCCCACGCCGGGTTCGCCAAGTATTACCAGCGCTCGGCTCGTCCCCGCGCGGACCGCGCCGATCAGCCGGTCGAGCGCGTCGCATTCAGCTCGCCGGCCGCTGAGGTCTGTGCCGTGCCCTCGGATCGGGGGATCCGCGGCGATCTGCCCGGCGCGGGCATGGCTCCACCTACTCACCGGAGGCGCCGTGCCGCCGGTGGAGTCCCGTCGATGAGCACAGCCAACTGTGGCTGGACAAGGTTTCGATCGCACCAGTGCATGCCCCGGTACACCCCCCGGGTGAAGTGCGGTCGTTACGGGATCTCGAGCCGCCGCGAGATCACCTCGTGATCGGTGAACGGCGCCTGTGCGCGTGTTCGCGGTGCCATCGATCGAAGACCGGCAGAACGGCTAGGCTCGGTGGCCTGGCTGGTGCTCTTGATCTTGGCGGGATGCCAATAGGCACTCAGTGCACTGGAGTGGATCGAGAGGTACCTGGTGCAAGAACCGCACGGCCAGCCGCAGTGGTGAGTGCGGTGTTGCTGGGTCGACGCACGGAGTGCGCGGCGCTGCGGCGGCTACTCGGGGCTGTTCGGACGGGCCAGAGTCGGGCGCTGGTGCTGCGCGGCGAAGCGGGCGTCGGAAAGACGGTGCTGCTCGAGTACCTGGTCGATCAGGCGGCGGGGTGCCGGGTGTTGCGCGTTGGCGGCGTGCAGTCGGAGATGGAGCTGGCGTTCTCCGGGCTGTACCAGTTGTGTGCCCCGCTGCTCGAGCGCATCGACCACCTGCCCAGTCCGCAGCGCGCGGCGCTGCGGACGGCCTTCGGACTGCGCGCCGGGGAGCCACCGGACCGGTTCCTGGTGAGTCTGGCCGCCTTGGGTCTATTGGCCGAGGCGGCCCAGGAGCGGCCACTGGTGTGCGTCGTTGACGATGCGCAGTGGCTCGACCATGCCTCCGCTCAGGCGCTGGCGTTTGTGGCTCGCCGCCTGGTGGCCGAATCGGTGGCGTTGGTCTTCGCGACGCGGGGGGCCCATGAGGTGGCGGAGTTGTCCGGGCTGCCGCCGCTCGTGGTCGAGGGTCTGCCCGAGGACGCCGCGCGGGCGCTGCTTCGCTCGGTGGTGAGCGGTCCGGTGGACGATCGTGTGCTCGGCCGGGTCGTCGCCGAGACGCGGGGAAACCCGCTGGCGCTGCTGGAGTTGCCGAGGGGGCTGACGGCGGCCGAGCTGTCGGCCGGATTCGGGCCGCCGGGCGCGCAAGCGACGCTGGATCGCATCGAGGAGAGCTACCGGCGGCGGCTGGACCTGCTGGCGGACGAGACCCAGCAATTGGTGCTCGTCGCCTCGGCCGAGCCGCTCGGTGATCCGGTGCTGCTGTGGCGGGCGGTCGAGCAGCTGGGTGTCGGGGTTGACGCGGCGGCGCCCGCGGCCGCGGTGGGGCTGCTGGAGATAGGCGCGCGGGTGCGCTTTCGGCATCCGCTGGTGCGCTCGGCGGTCTACTGGTCAGCGTCGGCGGAGCAACGCCGTGCCGTACACAGCGCCTTGGCACAGGCCACCGACCCGGAGTCCGATCCTGATCGTCGCGCCTGGCACCGGGCCCACGCCGCGGTGGGGCCGGATGAGGATGTCGCCGCCGAACTCGAGCATTCCGCCGGTCGGGCGCAGGCCCGCGGTGGGCTGGCCGCCTCTGCCGCGTTCCTCGAACGCGCCACCGAACTAACCCCGGAGCCGGCCCGCCGGGGCGAGCGTGCGCTGGCCGCGGCGCTTGCCAGACACCGTGCGGGAGCACCCGAGGCAGCCCAGCGGCTACTGTTTCTCGCCGAGGCCGGGCCGCTGAACAAGCTGCAGCGTGCGCAGGTGGACCTGGCACGCGCCCACCTCGTGTTCACGGTAAACCGTGGCGCCGCTGCTGTCCCGCTGCTGCTCAGCGCCGCGAGACAGCTGCAGCCGCTCGATGCGGAGCTGGCCCGGGACACCTACCTGGACGCGTTCGCCTCGGTACTGTTCGCCGGCCCGCTGGCCGGCGGCGGCGGTGTCCGTGAGGTGGCCGAGGCCGCCCGGGCCGCGCCCCCGCCGCCGCAACCCCCTCGGGTGGCCGATCTGCTCCTCGACGGCTGGGCAACGTGGTTCCTCGAGGGGCACCCGGTCGCCATCCCGGCGTTGCGGCGGGCTCTGGGCGCCTTCCTCGACCCGGGGCTGTCCAGCCAGGACGGAATCCGCTGGCTCTGGCATGCAGGCGTCACAGCAGGGGATCTGGGCGAGGACGAGACCTGGCAGGTGCTGAGCGCCCGCCACGTCCAGCTCGCCCGGGATGCCGGTGCGCTCAGCGAGCTCCCGCTGGCGCTGACCGCGCGGATCGCCGCGGGTGTGCTCGCCGGTGAGCTCGCCGAGGCGGCGTCGATGCTCGCGGAGCTGGCGGCGGTCACCGAGGCGACCGGGAGCCCGGTTGCGCCATACGGTGCGTTGCTGCTCGCCGCCTGGCAGGGCCGCGAAGCCGAGACCACCGAACTGGCCGAAGCCACAACCCACGAGATGGTGCACCGGGGCGAGGGAGCCGGGCTGATCTACAGCAGCTGGGCGCAGGCCGTGCTCTACAACAGCCTCGGCAGGTACGAGGACGCCCTGGCCGTGACGACAAAGGCCGCCAGCGACGAGTACCACAGGGAGATGGGCCTGCCAACCCGAGGGCTGCTGGCTGAGCTCATCGAGGCCGCCGCTCGCACCGGAAAGGCCGAGTGCGGGGCCGAGGCCCTGCAGCGGCTCACGGACATCGGCAGCGCCGGTGGCACTGACTGGACGTTGGGCCTGCAGGCCCGCTCCCGAGCGTTGCTGGGCGACGGCGCGGCCGCCGAGACCGCCTACCGAGAGGCGATCGACCGGCTCGGCCGCACCCGCGTCCAGGGCGAACTCGCCCGCGCCCAGCTGGTCTACGGCGAATGGCTGCGCAGGGAGCACCGACGACTCGACGCGCGCGAACCGCTACGAACCGCCTACGACATGTTCGCGGCCATGGGTGCTGAGGCGTTCGCGCAGCGCGCCGCCCGCGAACTGCAGGCCACCGGCGAGACCGCCCGCAAACGCACCGCCGAAACCACGGACGAACTCACTGCCCAGGAGTCCCAGGTCGTGCGGCTGGTCCGCGAGGGACACTCCAACCAGGAGATCGCCGCCCGGCTCTTCATCAGCCCGCGCACCGTGGAATGGCACCTGACGAAAATCTTCGGCAAGCTCCACGTCACCTCACGCAGACAGCTCTACCGCTGACCCTGCCGGCCAAGATTGACGTGGTCTGTTCGATGTCGCCGAGCATCGGTTCGGGGCGCTGGAATCGTCCCTCGCATCCTGACTCGTCCGGAGCTGAGAACCAACGCGCTACTCAAATAAGACGACGTGCTACTTGCCGCTGACAAGCGACGTAGTCTCCATGTGACGAAGGGAGATCACTCGTTCGTGCGCGATCGCTGCGCGAAAGGGCAGCCGCGAACTTTCTTTGAGGGCCTTATTCGCGGCGATCAATGCTGTGCCGGAGTGCTGGGCAATGCGCTCGGCCCACCGCAGGGAGTGGTCGATGAAGCCCTCGGCGGGCAGGATTGCATTGATCCATCCGACGCTCAATGCCTCATCGGCTTCGAATGCTCTGCCGGTGAGAATCACTTCAGCCGCGATGCCGGGCCCGACCAGCCGGGGAAGCCGAACGGTACCGCCGCCGCCCGGGATGACGCCTGCGGAGATCTCCGATTGTTGTAGACGTGCGCGAGGGGAGCCGACGCGGAGCGTGCAAGAGAGCGCGATCTCGCTGCCACCGCCCGCGGCCAGGCCGTCGATTGCGGCGATCGTTGGCTGAGGTAGCTCTTCGAGTTGATGAAAAACGTCGAGAAGAGCCTCGAACTCCGCTGAATGCCACGTTCCATTTCGGTCGACCTTGAACCCTTGGCGAGTCGCTCGAAGATATCGCCTAGCTCCAGAAGTGACGTGATGGTCAAAAGGTTGTGTGGCGGATTGCTGTAAGTGAGCAACTCCACTGAGTTGTGATGCTCGATGTTCCAATTGCTCATCGTGTGTTCTTCCCTCTACCCGACTGCTGTGGCCACGATGTGCTGGTGCTACGCAGACCTTCGGCGACAGATCCCACTGAGTGTCATTCGCATGGCCCGCACTCGTATCCGCCTGCGGACAGTCGGAAGGTCAGTCGCGGCCACCCGGCGGGACGCAGGGCACTAGACGGTCGCGGTCTTCGGTCGGCTCTGCAGGGCGGGGAGGACCTCCTGGCCGAGTAGGTCAAGTGTCTCCAGAACTGCTTTCTCCGGGACTCCGCCGGCGTCGACAGCGAAGAGTTGACGCCGGTAGTTGCCGAACTTCTCCCGGAACCCCATGACTTTGTCGACGACTTGCGCGGGGCTGCCGACGATCAGGCCCGTCCTGGCGACGGCATCCTCGAGTGTCCCGGAGCTCGACATCACTGGGTGGCCGTAGTAGTAGGGCGTGAATTCGCGCATGGCGTCCTGGGAGTTGCGGCGCAGGTAGAGCACCGCTCCGGCCCCGACGATGGCGTCCTCAGGCCGGCCGTGTCCGTGCTCGGCGTAGCGCTGCCGGTAGAAGTCGACGTAGCGGGCGAAGTAGTCCACGCTCATGAACAGGTTGTTGACGAAGAACCCGTCGCCGTATCTGGCGGCTTGTTCGGCGATCTCCGGGCTTCTGATCGAGCCGTGCCAGACGAACGGTGGAGTGCCGTTCAGCGGCCGGGGCATTGCGGTGAACCCGGCTAGCGGTGCCCGGAACTGGCCTTGCCAGTCGATGACGTCTTCATCCCACAACCGGCGGAGCAGCGCGTAGTTCTCGATTGCGAGGGGGATCCCGTCGCGGATGTCACGTCCGAACCACGGGTACACCTCGGCGGTGTTGCCCCGCCCCAGCATCAGGTCGACCCGGCCGCCTGCGAGGTGTTGCAGCGTCGCGAACTCTTCGGCGATGCGGACCGGGTCGTTCGTGGTGATCAGGGTGGTCGAGGTCGAGAGGGTGATGCTGCTCGTCTTTGCCGCGATGTAGGCAAGCATCGTGGTGTCGGCGCTGGAGATGAACGGCGGATTGTGGTGTTCGCCGATCGCGTAGACGTCCAACCCGGCCTGTTCGGCGTGTACGGCTCGGCGGACCAGCTCGTGGAACATGTCGTTCTCGGTCGGCATCACGTCGTTGACCGGGTCGCGATGGAGCTGCCCGACGCCGAAGATTCCGATCTCCATGGGCACCCGATTCAGCAGTTAACTTGAAATTTCAAGTCAAAGCTAGGCGAGGTAACTTGAAGTGTCAAGTCAGGCTGAGCTCGCCGCGCGGCGGTAGTAGTGCTGCCTAGCGGCTGGCTCTGACCGCGGATATCACCGCCGCGAGGTCTCGATACGGCCCGGCCGGCAGCCGCCCCAGCTCGATTCGGGACTTCGAGTCGGCGCCGTAGTAGTCCGCCTGCGCAACAAGCTGCCATCGCACCGCCGGGAATCTCAGTCCGGCAAGTACATGGCCGAGACGAACGGTGAGTGGGTCGGGCTCAGGTCCGGGCAGGAGCGCTTCCTGGCGCGTCTGAGGCCGGCTACGCCAATGGGCGGAGATGGTCGCTCCTCGGTGCTCGTGGTTGCACTCTGTCGACAGGTGCGTCCCGGCGAGTCTCCTTCGCGCGTACCGTGCTCGCATCCGCCTGAGGACAGTCCGAGTAGGCCGGCCGCATCGAATCGCCACCCGACCGTTGCTGTCCGACGTGGGCAGGTGTCCCCGTTTCGGCGCGTACGGCGGTGCTTCTGCCCAGGTGCGGGCTGCGGCGCGCCGTAGGCTACGGGCATGAGTGCGGACCGTGCCGAGTTGGCGCCGCAGCAGGAGCGAAGCCGTCGCACGCAAGCGGCGATCTTGGCGGCCGGTATGGAACTGCTGGAGGAAGGCGGATTCGAGGCCCTGGCTGTGTCCGCCGTGGCGGAGCGGGCCGGAGTCTCGATCGGCGGAATCTACCGTCGTTTCGGCACGAAGGATCAGCTGTTGCTGGCGTTGCAGGAGAAGTTCACGGCGAGTTATCTGGACGATTTCCAGGCCCGGCTCGCCAGGGCCGCTGACGATGCGGACGGTCCCGAGCTGGTCCGCATCGCCGTGTCCGGCATGGCCGAGACCCTCCGTGCCCGCACCCGCCTGCTGCGGGTGTTCATCCTGATCAGTACCCAGCACGACGCCGTGCTCGCGGTCGGCTCGAAGGCCGCCCGGGCCGCGGGCATGTCCGTCCGGGCGCTGCTGCGTCGTGCCGAGGGCGAGATCGTCCGGTCCGACTCCGAGGCGGCGATCGACTTCGTGTACCGCCTCGCGTACGCCGCCTGCGAGCACCGGGTGATCCACGAGGGCGAGTACCTGGAGTCGGAGCTGCCGCTGAGCTGGTCGGCGCTGACCGACGAGCTGACGCTGGCCGCGCAGCTCTACCTGTTCGCCGAGCCGCGCGGGTAGCCGTTCGGCGAGCTGATCGGTCCCAGTTGAGGGCTGCGTCGGCCCTGTCGCTCGGCTGCGCGAGCAATCCGGGGTCATTGACAGATTCCACACGCGAATGTAAATTCGCATTCGCATCTAACCGGAACCCAGGCGTTGGTCGTCCGCCGCTCGGCTCCCGGCGACGCCAGGGCGCCAAGGCGCCTCTCGATCGTGTCCCGCGGTCGACACATCTATCTGGGGTGATCACATGGCCTTGCCATCAGCGTCGACGTACCCGGCGGCCGCACGTCGACGAACCGGTCTCGATCTCCGGCACCTGCGTCGATGCCTTGGCCGGTTCGCCACGGGTGTCACGGTGGTCAGTTACCGGACCGGCGAGGGCATGCGGGGTGTCACGGTCAACTCGTTCACCTCGGTTTCGCTTGATCCTGCGCTGGTACTCGTGTCCATCGGCCGCGGTGCCAAGGCCGCGGTCGCCTTGCGGGACGCGCCGTTCACGGTCAATGTCCTGGCCGCTGACCAGTTGGATCTGGCGTGGACCTTCGCCGGCAGGCCCGTCGACGGGGCCCGGGTGCGCTGGGACGGTCGGGACGGTGGGGTGGCGCACCTGCGCGGTAGCGCGGCGTGGTTCGAGTGCGTGCCGTGGGACGCGTTTGACGCCGGCGATCACGTCCTTTTCCTCGGCGACGTCGTCGCACACGACCAGCGACAGGTCGAACCGCTGCTCTTTCAGAGTGGGAAGTTCCGCGCATTGGGCACGGAACTGGGCGCGGGATCGGGCCGTCAGGCCGACCCATTGAGCTCGATACAGCACAGGCTCCATGCGCAGCGACTGACCGACGACGGCGCGCGGGCGGTCATCAACCAGCTCTGACTTCGGCTGTCCGAGCTGGCAGCCGGGACGAGGACAGGAGGACCATGAAGGTCACCTATATCCAGCACTACCCGTACCGGCATCTACCGGAGGACTTCGCAAGCCGGTACGAGGAGTCGGTCGTCACCAATCCCTATTTCGAGCTCGTAGATCCCAAACTGGTGCATGAGGATCTGCGCAGCGCACTCGACGAGGCGATGTACGCCGCACGCGCCGGCTTCGACGCCCTGGCGCTGACCGAGCACGGCCAGAGTTCCTATGACATGAACCCGAACCCCGATCTCGGTGCCGCCGCGCTGGCCTACGCCACGGAGCTGGAAGGAATCGAAACCGGGATCTACACGGTCGGCCGGTCGCTGGGCAAGAGCCGCGAGCCGTTGCGCGTCGCCGAGGAGCAGGCGTGGCTCGACTGCCTGTCCGGTGGGCGTCTGATCAGCGGTTTTCCGGTGGGACTGGCCTACGACGCGAACGTCAACGCCGGAGTGCCGCCGATCGAGACCCGCGCCCGCTACGACGAGAACTTCGAATTCATCCTGCGCGCGTGGACCGAGCGCGAACCCTTCCCGTTCAATGGTCGCTTCTCGCAGTATCCGTCGGTCAATATCTGGCCCCGGCCGGTGCAGCAGCCACATCCTCCGGTGAGCGTCACGGGTACCGGCAACCCGAATACGACCCGCTTCGCCCTGCAACGCGATCTCGGGTTCAATTTGGTCGTCCTGGGCGCCGCCGCGCCGAACACGGCACAGCGAATCTTCGACGACATGTGGCGCATGGCCGACGAACTCGACGTCGACGACAATCCGTACCGCGCGGCGTTTGCCCAGTCCGTTGTGGTGGGGGAGACCGACGCCGATGCCGAGCGACTCTATGCCAAGCACGTTGAGTACAGCATGTCGAGCGGGATCGGCCACATCCCGATGCACCGGCTCGCGCTGCCGGGCGGCATCAGCCCGCAGGGACTGCGGGTGCTGCTCGGGCAGGCGATGAGCGCGCCGGGGGGCGGGCAGCCTGCGCTGACCTACCGGGACCTGGTGGAGTCCGGGGCGGTCATCGCCGGGAGCCCGGCGACCGTGCGAGAGCGGCTCGCCGACCGGGCGCGCAGCTTCCGCATCGGGCACCTGCTGGCGAACCTGCAGATCGGGTCCATGCCGACCGAGCTGACCCGGCACAACATCGACCTGTTCAGTACCGAGGTGCTGCCCCATCTGCGGGGTATCTGGTCGGAGTACGACGGGGACAACCGGTGGTGGCCCGAACGCCTCGGCGGTCGGCCCGTGTCCGCCAAACAAGCCGACCTGACCGGAGCGCGACTGACATGACCACGACATCCCCGAACCAGGCGCCGACCGCCGAGAAGGTCGCCGCGACGTGGAACAACCGGATCCGGCTGCGCTTCGAAATCAGGGGGAGCGGGCCCGCGCTGGTCTACCTGCACCCGGCCGGTGGCCTGTTCTGGGACGAGTTCCTCGCCCGGCTTACTCAGCACTACACCGTGTACGCCCCCGTGTTCCCGGGGACCAGCCCGGACGACACGTTCGCCATCCACGAGCTGGACGACATCTTCGACGTCGTGCTCGCCTACGAGCAGGCGTTGCGTTCCCTCGGGCTGGAGGACGTGCCCGTGGTCGGCCAGTCCTTCGGCGGCATGCTGGCCGCCGAGTTGTCGGCGTGCTTCCCGAGGCTCTTCAGCAAGGTGGTCCTGCTCGATCCGGCAGGCCTGTGGAACGAGGAGCATCCCTGGTCGCTGGACTTCATCTCCGCGCCCCCGGAACAGCTGCCTGGCTTGCTCTTCAAGGACCCGACGGCCGACGGTCCACGGTCGATGTTCCCCCCGCCGAGCGGGCCGGAGGAGGCACTGGACCAGGCCGTGGCGGGAATCTGGACCTTCGGCTGCATGGCGAAGTTCCTCTGGCCGGTGCCTGACCGCGGACTGCGCAAGCGGCTGCACCGGGTCACCGCGCCGACCCTGATCATGTGGGGTGAGGATGACCGGCTCATTCCGGTCGCCTATGCCGAAGAGTTCGGCCGCCTCATCCCGCACAGCCGGGTCGAACTCGTCCCGGAGTGCGGTCACATTCCCCAGGTCGAGCACACCGACCGCACCTACAGGGCGGTTACCGAGTTTCTGGTCGAGCATTGACAATCCAGTTTGGTCTCCGAATCGGTTTGTGGCGTCGGCCCGTCCCGGATTCTTTCGCCGGCGCGAAGCAAATACCTGGTATTGCACATACGAGCTAGTATTGGGGTTGCTGTGAACACATTGGTAGTCAAAGGAATTGGCGCGGCCCAGCTGTAGTCGATCAACGTCATCGGGTTACCGCGTTCGGGCGAGGACGTCCAGCCAGGAACCCACGGTTCCGTCAATTCGAGAGGCGCCTGTCATGCCGCAACCTGGCATCGAGCTCGTCCGTGACCTGATCGCGCGGTTCTTCAACGGGCACAATCCGGACCTTGCCCCGGAATTCTTCGCTCCGGACTTCCGCTGGCACGGCGGCAGCGCGGGCACCCATGGGATCGGCGCCTACATTGCGGCGATGCGAGAGTTCTTTGTCGGGCTGCCCGACGTCGAGGCCATTGAGCAGGACGCGGCCCAAGATGCCGATACGGTGACAATGCGCTTTGTCGTGCAGGGCACTCATACCGGAGCCCTCTGGGGAATCGCGCCGTCCGGCAACCGCGTCGTATGGGACGTGATCATGATTTATCACCTGGCCGACGGCGCAATCGTCGAGCAGTGGGCGGCCGAGGATTGGATCGCGTTCTTTCACGCCATTGGCGTGTCCGTATCGCCGTGGGCCGAGTGACCCAAGCTGCCGCGATCGAGTGCCGAACGTGGCGCGAAGGTCGTTCTCGGGGCACGCCGGTCGGATCGCCTCGAGGCGCCCAGGGTTAAGGGCCGCGGGACGGCGCGTCGCGGTCGCGACGGGTGAGGGTGCCGTCGAGCAATGCGGCGAGGTAGCGGTCGGCCAGGGCGGGGTCGTCCCGGTCGGGGGCGTGGCGGATGGCGAAGCCGATTCCGCACAGCAACAGCATCATGTCCTCGGCGGTGAGAGACGGGTGCAGCGCGTGGTCGTCGGCGGTGCGCGAGAGCAGCTTGCCGGTTGCCTGCTGGAGCCGGTGGCGCAGGTGCTGGATGTCGGGTGTGACGGGATGTGGGTCCACGGCCGCGGCGGCGAAGGCGTCGTCCTGCAGGTAGGCGGTGAGGGCGGTCTTCAGGAAACTTCGTAGCGCGGGTTCGATGTCGGCCTCTTCGGTGGCCTGTTCAGCCTGGCTGATCAGTGCGGTGAACTGGTCGGCGGCGAGGGACTCGACCAGGGCTTCGGCGGTAGGGAAGTGGCGGTAGACGGTGCCGACGCCGACATCGGCGCGCTGCGCGACGGGGTTGAGCTGGATCGGCTTGCCTTCGCGCGCCAGGGCGCGTGCGGCGTCGATGATGCGGCGGCGGTTGCGCGCGGCGTCCTTGCGCACCGCGGGTTGAGCTGCTCCGCCGGGGCTACCGGGTGCGCACTACCGTGCGGCAACTCTCGCGTGCGGACGACGTGCGCACCGCCATCGGGGTCGCCGTCGGCGCGGACGGGGCCGCGGCGGAGCGCCTGAGTTTCCACGAGGCCGACCTGCTCAAGGATGCGGGCTGGACAGAGGCGGCGGCCGGCGCCGGCTACGTCCTGCACGTCGCGTCCCCGATGCCCCTCGGCGAGTACCGAGGACAGGACGTGATCACCCCGGCCCGCGAGGGCACGCGCAGAGTGCTGGAGGCCGCGCATGCCGGCGGGGCCCGGCGGGTGGTGATCACTTCCTCCTCGGCGGCCGCGATTCCTCGAGACCGTGACAGTGTCGCCGACGAGACCGTCTGGTCGGAGTTGCCCGACGAGGCGAGATACAACTACTCCCGCTCGAAGACCTTCGCCGAGCAGGACGCCTGGCGGTTCGCGGAGTCCACCGGCCTCGAGCTGACCACCGTCCTGCCCGGCAGCATCCTGGGTCCCGTCCTGGGCAGTGACTACTCGCCCTCGGTGAACATCGTCGCCCTCATGCTGCGCGGCAAGATGCCTGTCGTGCCCCGCTTCGGGTTCGGTGTCGTCAATGTTCGGGACCTCGCTGACCTGCATATTCTGGCCATGACCCACCCCAAGGCCGCCGGGGAACGTTTCCTGGCCGCCGGCGAGTTCCTCTGGTTCAGTGAGTGGGCCCAGATCCTGCGCACCGAACTCGGCGAAGCGGCGCGCCGGACACCGCGCCGCACGCTCCCCGACTGGACCGTGCGCCTGGGAGCCCGCTTCAGCCCCATGCTGGCCCAGCTGACTCCCAACCTCGGAGTCCGCTCTCGGGTCAGCACCGACAAGGCTCAGGAACTGCTGGGCTGGCAGCCTCGCCCCGTCCCGCGAACCCTCGTCGACACCGCACGCAGCCTCAGCGACCACCACCTCGTCTAGCGGACGGCCACTCCCCACGGTTCAGCTGAAGGCCGCGAGCGAGACCGGCTGCCATTTCCGCCAGGTGTCCAGTCGTTCGCGGTCGCTGGCTCGCCGGCTCGGCTCGCGCGGCCCTGGGGAGGACACGGGAAGTGGCACATCCCGCGAGTCATCACCGCCGGAGCCACTCGGCGGCCGCGCGCAGTGCTGCGTCGACCGGGGCGATCGCCGGGTACCACGCCTTCTCCCACTCCAGCGACACCCAGCCCGACCAGGAGCGTAGGAGTTCGCCGCACTCGTCCAGGGGGACCGCGCCCGCACCCGGCGGGACCGGCGTCCGGTCGTCCTTGCTCGCCGCGTCCTTGATCTGGAAGTAGCCGAGGTAGTCGCCGAGTACGGCCCTGGTCCGCGCGGGCGTCTCGCCGTGCCGCCACGGATGCTGCGCGTCCCAGAGCACCGCGACCAGCTCGGGCGCCGCGAACGCGGTCACCAGGGGCAGCGCTGATTCCCCGGTCGGGTGCGAGTCGTGTGTCTCGACGAGCAGCCGGATCCCGGACGCGCGCAGATCGTCCAGCACGGCGCCGATCCGAGGTGTCGCGTCGCCGTTCCCGCCGGGGAACACTCGCACGGAGGGGGCGCCGAGGCGATGGGCCAGTTCGATCAATGCCCGGAGCTCGGCGACGACCGGACCGTCCGGCCCGGGCGCGCACACCTTCGCGTAACCGGCCAGACAGGCGATCTCGAGGCCTCCGTCGGTGATCTGCGTACGTACGCTCTCGGCCCGGCGGTCGGTCAGTCCGAGGTGGACCTCCTCGTCCGGGTGCGTGCGGATCTCCAGGCCGTCGCAGCCGTGTCGGGTGGCCACTCGGACAGCCTCCCCGATCGGAACGCCGGGCATGCCGAGAGTGCTCACCGCGAACTGCCAGCTCATCCTGACTCCTCGTGAGTAGTCGCGGCACGCACGGTCAGCTTCGTCGGTGCAGGCAGCTGTGCGACGTCGAGCGGGGCGAAGTCGATCCGGGTGACCGAGCCGTCGTCCGCCCACCGCACCTCGATGCGGTCCGCTTCGACGGCCGCTTCGGTGACCACGTCGGCCAACCTCACCGGAGCCGCGGTCAGTACCGCGAGGGCTGCGTACAGCGCTGTTTTGGAAGCCGTCCCGGATGCCGGTGCGGTGAGCCGCGGCATCGACGCCCACCGGGTGAAGGCGGTGCCCCGGGGCGCGGGGGGCTCGTCGGAGCCGGTCCAGCCGTGCACGGGATGGAGCGCGGAGGTCACGGGTTCGTCGGGCCCGGTCGCCCAGCCGGTCTGCTCGACCCGGGCGTCGTGCGGCGCGCCCACCACCCGGTGCACTCGAAGCTCGTAGCGGCCCCGCGCCACGGTGACGCTCTCGACCGTCAGTCCCGGCACCATGGGCGATGCGGAGCCGAAGACGGGCCGGTGCCACGAGGCTGCCCAGCCCCAGCCCTCGCCGTGTCCGGCACCGAGGGGATGGATCCGCCGGCGAACGCTGCGCACGCCGGCGACCACGACACAGAAGTGGTTGTCCGCGACATTGGTGACCGCGGTCGGACCAGTCCGGGTGGAGTAGGCCTGCCGGCCGTAGTGCGGATCGTCGTCGCCGGCCGACTCGCCTTCGTGCGGCCGGACGTGGTCACTGCCATGGTTGTGCAGCCGGACGATCCCGTCCGCCCGGGTGGACTGCACGAGCAAGCCCGGCGCGGGGAGGGCCAGTACCCGATCCGGTCCCTCGGACGGCGCCGGCTCCTCGGTCGAGGTCCACAGTGGATGGCTGCCCGGCGCCAGCAGGCACACGAAGGCTTTCGACGCCCAGTACGGGGAGGCCGGGCCGGAATAGAACTGCAGTGTGGGCTCGTGCGGACCATGCCAGCCCAGGCTGAGTAACCCGTCCTCGCCGAAGGCACCCCGGTCGACGAAGTAGGCCAGCGATCCGCTGAGTAGCCGTCGCGACACGCCCGGCGTGAGCGGCGTGTGGCCGGTGACCGCCCCCAGCGCCACCGCCGTGGTCGCGGCGAAGCGGTAGGTCAGTGAACGCCCGAAGTGGACGGGTGCGCCGTCGGACCCGAACAGCAGCGCGAAGCTCTCCAGGTGTTCCCGCAGCCGGGCACCGTGTGCCGTCGGTAGGCGCCCGGCCCCGGCGAGGTGAGCGTCGAGCACCGGGTACAGGTGCAGGGCCCAGCCGTTGTAGTGGTCGAAGGCGCGGCCATCGCCGTCGGCGTACCACCCTTGACCGCGATACCAGGTCTGCAGCAGGTCCACAGCGCGTTCCCGGGCCCGGGACGTCTCCAGGTCACCACGGCCCACCGACTCGAGAAAGCCCGCCACGGTGTAGGGAAAGAGGTACCAGTTGTTGGGCGCGGGCGTGTGTCGCAACGAACCGCGCAGCCACGCCTCCGCCCGGTCCTGCACTGCCGTGTCCAGGCGGTCCCACAGCCAGGGCCGGGTCAGCCGCAGGCCGAGGGCGACCGAAGCGGACTCCACCATGGGCTGGCTCCCGACGCCGCGGCCGAGGATGCGGGGCCAGGACTCCGCGTCGTCGCGGCCGGGGGTCCGCGTTCCCGCATCGAGGCCGTCGGCGTACCGCCCGAGCCAGCCGAGCGGGTCCTCGCCCTCGGCGCCCGCCACCCGGAAGGCGGCGGCGAGGAACGTGCGGGCGTAGCCTTCCAGGCCGTCCGAGCGGACGCCGCTGGCGGACGGCCGCCCCGGCAGGTTGAGCAGGCCACCCCGAGGGGTGGCCCAGCGCCACGCGGCGGCGAGCAGGCCGTCGGCGACGGCCTCCCAATGCCCTCGCGTGTAGCCGGTGCATGGGCTCAGTTCCCGGTTCTGGTCCGGGAGCGGGAGGGCGGTCATGCGCTGCGGCCAAGCCTTTCGCGTCGCACCTGGTGGGCGAACCCGGCGCCGGCGGCCCAGCGGGCGACCTCGGCGACGGCCAGGTCCGCGAGGCGGCGCCACTCATTGCCCTGCGACCCCGCGAGGTGCGGGGTGATCATCACGTTGGGACTGTCCCACAGGGGATGGCCTGGCGGGAGGACCTCGGGGTCGGTGACGTCCAGGACGGCCCGCACTCGGCCGGCCGCCGCGGCCTCGCCGAGGGCGTCCTGGTCGACGACCGCTCCGCGCGCGGTGTTGATCAGCACGGCGTCCGGCCGCATCGCCGCGATCAGATCGGCGCTGACCAGGCCCCGGGTGGCGGGTAGCAGGGGCGTGTGGATGCTGACGACGTCGCTCTGCGCGAACAGTTCGCCGATGCCGACCGAGGCCACCCCGAGCAGCGCGGCTTCTTCGGGCCTGACGTACGGGTCGTGCAGCAGCACTCGCAGATCGTGCGGCCGCAGCAGTTCGATCACTCGCCGCCCGACCAGGGACGCGGACAGGATGCCCACCGTGCGGCCGAAGTTGCCGACGTCGTGGGGGGTGTTCAGCCAGTTGTCGCGGGACCGGTTGGCGAGGAACTCCCGCGAGCGTTCCAGCACGCGCTTGCCGGTGAGCAGGATCATGGCGACGGTGTACTCCGCGACGGGCAGTGCGTTGGCCGACGCCGCTGAGGACACCTCGATCCCTCGGTCCCAGCACTCCTGGGTCACATGGCCGCGCACGGACCCGGCGGTGTGCACGACGGCCCGCAGCCGGGGCGCGGCGTGCAGGGCCGCCGCATCCAGCGGTGGACAGCCCCAGCCGGTGATCAGGACCTCCACGTCCCGGAGCACGGCGCGGGCCCGGTCGGTGCGAAAGTCGTCGAGCACGGGGCCCGGCGCGAGCTCGCAGACCCGGGCCAGCTCGGCCCGTGCGCCCGGCGTGAGCACAGCTGCCGCGGCGTCCGGGGCCATGGCGATCGCGGCACGCGGCCGCGCGGGCCGGGGGGCAGTCATTTGACGGCTCCCGCGGTGAGCCCCGACCGCCAGAACCGCTGGAGCAGGATGAACGCGACGATCAGTGGCAGCACCGCCAGCAGCGAACCCATGATCACAATTGGGTAGTATTCCGGCGAGACGGTCGCCGCGCTGTTCCACGCGTACAGGCCGAGGCTGACCGGGTACAGCTTCTGGTCCGACAGCATCACCATCGGCAGGAAGAAGTTGTTCCAGATCGCGGTGAGCTGGAAGAGAAAGACCGTGACCAGGCCCGGCCCGAGCATCCGCAACGCGACCCGCAGGTAGGCGGTCAGCTCGCTCGCGCCGTCGATGCGGGCGGCCTCCAACACCTCGCCCGGCACGTAGCCCTCGCTGAAGATCCGGCCGAGGTAGACGCCGAACGGGTTGAACAGCACGGGGATGAACACGGCCCAGAACGTGTTGACCAGCCCGGCGGCGGACGCCATCAGGTACAGCGGCAGCGCGAGCACGGTCTGCGGCACCATCACCGCGGCCAGGACCAGGCCGAAGAGCTTCTCCTTGTGCCGAAAGCGGTACTTGTCGAAGGCGTAACCGCAGGCGATGCTCACCAGCGCGCTGATCGCGCCGCCCCCCACGGCGTAGAGCAGGCTGTTGACGTACCAGCGGCCGAAGATTCCGTTGTCCGTGGCGAACAGTTCGCGCAGGTTCGGCACGAAGGAGAAGCCCCGCAGGGACAGGATGTCGCTACCGGAGAGCGCGTCCTGGTTCTTCGCCGAGGCGAGCACCAGCCACAGCACCGGCAGCAGGGTGTACAGCACCGCGATGCCGGCCACGGTGTTGACGGCCGTCCGCCCCAGCAGCCGAGGCCGCAGTGCGGCTGGGAACCCGGGCGCGCTCATCGGGACAGCTCCCTGGGGGCGCGGTTGGTCCAGCGGGTCACGCCGTAGGACAGGGCGATCGTGCAGGCCAGCAGGATCACCGACGCGGCAGCGGCCAGGCCGTAGTTGTTCCGGGTGAAGGCCGCGTCGTAGATGTACATGCTCGGGGAGAAGCGCGAGCTGATCATCGAGGTGGACTGGCTGAGGAGCATGGGCTCGGTGAACAGCTGCAGCGACCAGATGAGGGTGAACAGGGCGACCATGACGACCGAGGAGCGGACCAGCGGCGTCTTGATCCGCAGCGCGGTGCGGACCGGGCCGGCCCCGTCGACCACCGCGGCCTCGATCACCTCCCGGGGCACCGCCTGCAGCGCCGAGTAGAAGATCACCATGTTGTAGCCGAGGTTGCTCCACAGCGCGATGTTGACGATCGACGGGAGCACCGCGTGCACGCCGAGGAAGTCGACGGTGAGATCGGCCTTGCCGAGCAGCGCGACCACCGGACTGATGCCCGGGGTGTAGAGGTACAGCCAGATGAGTGCGGCGATGATGCCGGGCACCGCGTGCGGCAGGAACAGCCCGAGCTGCACCCACGACCGCAGCCGCGCGGCGCCGGAGTCGAGCAGCAGGGCCAGCGCGAGCGCGACGACGACCATCAGCGGTAGGTAGATCAGGCAGTACAGGACGACCGTGCCGAGCGCGCCGAGAAACGTCGGGTCGGTGAGCACGGCGGCGTAGCTGCGCAGACCGACGAAGATCGTGTGCTCCGGGCCGAAGCCGAGTCCCGGCTCGTCGCTTGCGAAGAAGCTCAGCCAGACGGCGGTGCCGACCGGGACCAGGAAAACCGTGACGAGGAGGGCGAAGAAGGGAGCCATCAGCACGCCGCACGCGACGTGTTCACCACGGCGCGTTGTCGTGCGCACGCCGGGCGGGGCCGCCGCGCGGAACGCGGCCGGTGGGGACGCGGTCGTGGTCATGGAGCATCACCCGCACTTCTGAGGTTGGCTGCGCACGCCGGTCAGGTGCCGTGTTCGTCAGGTGCCGTGTTCGCTGGTGGCCAGGCCCAGCGCCGCCAGGTCCGGCATGGTGGCGCTCTGGGCCGCCCGCACGGCGTCGAGGAGCGTGCCCTCGCCGCCGCTCGCGCGGGCGAAGCCGTCCTGCAGCACCCGCTGCGTGGCGGTCATCCTCGGGCCCCATACCCAGCCGTCGCGGATCTTGCCGGCCTCGGTCTCGAAGAGCTGGTAGATGTCCTGGCCGCTGTAGTAGGACCGGTTGAAGGCGTCGCGGCCGACGGCGACCAGCGCGGGATCGGCCGGGTACTGGCTGCTCGTCCCGCTGGACAACCGGGCGCGCAGCGCGTCGGGGCTGGACACCTGCCATTCGATGAACTCCATCGCGGCCTCGGGGTGGGCACTGTCCTTGGTTACGGCGAAGGTGGAGCCGCCGTGCGTGCCGACGACCGGTCGGGCGGGGTCCCACTGGGGAAGCGGTGCGATGGCCCATCGGCCCTTCAGCCCGGGCTGCGAGGTCATCTGGGCGCCCGCGTCCCAGGCGCCGCTGAGCCGGACCAGGATGAGGCCCTGGCTGATCTCGGCGTCGCTCTGCCGGCCGGGCGAGGCGTTCGCGAAGATCAGGTTCTCGTCGAAGAGCTGCTGCCAGTACGCCGCGACCCGGCGGGTCGCCTCATCGGCGAGCGACACGTTCCACACGCCGCCCCGGGTGTCGAACCACTGGGCGCCCGCCTGCCAGGCGAACGCGGCGAACTGCAGGGCGCCGTTGGTCGGGAACAGGGCGAGCCGCCGTCCCGGTGCCCTGTCCCGGACCGTGCGGGCCACCGCCGCGAACTCGTCCCAGCTGCGCGGGACCGCGAGACCGTACTGGGCGAACAGGTCGGTGCGGTAGTGCAGCACCATCGGTTCCACGTCGAGCGGAACGGTGAAGACCTTGTTGTCGAACGTGGTAAGGCCCAGCGCCTGCGGCAGCAGCTTCGCGCGCAACCGGTCACTCAGCAGGGCGGTGATGTCGCGGGCGACTCCGTCGATGGCAAAGCCGGGCACCTGCGGGTACTCGAGGGTGGCGACGTCCGGGGCGTTTCCCGCGCGGGCCGCGTTGCTGAGCTTGGCGTAGCCGCCCTGGTCGCCGGACGGGATCTGCTGGAAGACGACCTGGATCCGGTCCTGGGTCCGGTTGAACGCGTCGACCACCTGCTTGCTGCCTCGAAGTGCGGACCAGAAGGTGAGGCGGATTCTGCCGCTGCTGCCGCTGGACGGCTGGCCTCCGGGGCGAGAGCAGCTGCTTCCCATACCTACCAAGGGGACCGCCACACTCGCGGCGAGCAGGGACCGCCGGCTCAGTCGACCAGGCATCAGCGCCTCCAGCGGACTCGAAGTGAGCCGCCTCAGTCTGGTTGTCTGATCGATTATCGGTCAATAGGCCGATAGAGAGCAGATCAAACGGTCAAACAGTCATGTTGCTTGCGCAGACCCCCGCACCTGCAGGGTTGGCAGCAGCTCCACCCGCTGTGGGTCCCGGCCGCTCCCCGCGAGCCGGCCCAGCAAGAGCTCCGCCGCCGCCCGGCCCACCTCGACCTTCGGCGGAGCGACGGCGGTCAGCGGGGTGCTGCCCAGCGCGGCGACCACGTCGTCGTACGCCACCACCGAACAATCCTCCGGGACCTTCACCCCGGCGTCGGCGAGCTGCTGTACCAGCATCAACGCATTCGTGTCACCGTGCATCAGCGCAGCGGTGGCGCGGTGCTCCCGCAGCACCGCCGCCATCTCGACGTCCGCGCCCGGATGGTGGACCGGGTCGGGGCCGGCGTCGGGCGCGCTGAGCACCACGGTCCAATCCTCGATCTCCGGCCGGCCGGCGGCGATCTCGGCGAAGGCTCTGCGCAGGGCCCGCGCGGTGGGGCTGTCGTCCCGCGCCGCGAACACGATCCGCCGGTGCCCCAACGACACCAGGTGCTCCACCGCCAGATGCACCCCGTACCAATGGTCGGTGCAGACCGAGTCCATCGCATGCAGCGCGCTGCCCGGGCGCGGTCGCCGTTCCATGAGCACCGTCGGCACGGTCACCTGCCCGAGCCAGGCGTGATCCGCCTCCTCGGTCGTGACGGTTCGCCACCGAGGCGCGATCAGCAGGCCCAGCGCCCCGGCGGCGAGCACCCGTTCCACGAGGGGGCGCTCCGCCCCTGGCGCCCTCGACGCGAGGTGCAGGGCGGGCCGCATGCCCGCTTCTTCGAGCGCGAGGCGCGCGCCGTGCACAATCTCGTTCAAGTAGGCGTGCCGCTCCGGCACAACGAGCGCCACCACCCCGCCCCACACCTGCGCGGGCACCGGATCCGCTCTCGGCGCCGCCGGCACGATTGACCGCGCGACGCCATGGCCGCGCCGGAGCCTGCCCGCCTGCGCAAGCTCTTCAACGTCCCGGCGCACCGTGACCACCGAGACCTCCAGCTCGATGGCCAGGTCGCTCACCCGAGCCGCACCCCGCGCCTGGACGGCCGCCATGATCCGCCGACGCCGGTCCTCGCTCGGCTCTCGCATCTCGGCCCCTTCGCGGCGGCGCTACCGCCCCTCTCGTTCGTTTGAGCGTTTGATCGAAGCATATCGGCGTATTCCGGCTGCCGAGGGTTCAGGCGTCCCAGACGGCCGTGTTGACCGGTTCGCGGCCGTCGAAGCGCTGCACCGGGTAATGGGTCACCATCTTCGACCCGGGTGGGCCCAGCTGCAGATGTGTCCGCAGGTTGCGGCGATGGAACAGCCGCACCAGATCCTCGTCATGGCGGCCGGTCGCGGCGTCGGCGAGCACGAACCGCTCGAGCTCCGCGTCACCCTCCCACCAGGTGTTCGGTCGGTGGCCGAGGATCGGTCGAAGGTCGTCGAGGTCGGCCTCGGCGACCGCGTCGCCGAGCTCGGCCACGCGGGCCAGGTGGCGTGTCGTGCGGAAGGCCAGCCGGATGTCATGGGAGAGGAAGGGGTCGTCGCCGCGCATCACCCGCAGCTGCTCCACGAGGTGTGCGTGGGTGGTGTCGCTTCGTCGCCGGCGCGCCGTGGGCACCTCGACGGTGGGCAGGTCGATCTGCAGGTACTCCGCGAGCGCCTCGGTGGCGTGCAGGTTGGTCTCGCTGCTCCACTGCATGTGGTTCATCAGGTCAGTGCCGGGAACCGGGTCGACGATGGCCGCCCCGAAGATCATCTCGTTGCTCAGGGCCGCGGCGAGGTGGTGGCTCTTCGCGGCTTCGATGTCGACCGCGCGGCCGGAGAGCTCCTCGTAGCGGGCGTAGATCTTGCGGAAGTCGCCGAACGGAATGAGGGTGTCGCGCATCCGCCAGACCGTGAGGTCGACGACCGGGTCGCCGATGTGGCCGAACTCCAGGTCGAGCACCGCCCTCAGGTGGCCGTTCTCGTGGTGGAACTGCCCGCTGTCCCACAGCACCGGTGTCTCGCGGCCGTGACTGCGCGGCGGGTTGCGGTGCAGCCAGCCGAGGGCGAACTCCAGGAACGGGTTCGGGCGGCGCTTCCGCAACCGCCACAGCCGTTCGAGCTCGAAGTGCATGAGCGTGCCCGAGTCCTCGGGCTTCGCGGCCCGCAGCATGCCGGCCTCGGCGAATGGTGCGATGTCGAGCGCGTGCAGGCGGGCCAGCTGTTGCAGGTACTCGTCCACGACCGCGTCCCGCTCGGCCTCGGGAACACCGTCGAAGTCGGGCCGGCCCGGCACCAGCTCCATCGCCATGGCACCGATGTCGTCGAGCCAGCCGTGCACGGTCGGCACGGCGATACCGCTGCGCTCCAGCAGCCGGTGGAAGGCGAACTCGCGGGTCAGCGGCTGTACGGAGGTCTCGATGCGATCGCCCCGCACGACGACGGCTACCGAAGCACCGTCGCGCTGGGCCTCGACGAACCAGCACGGCCGCCAACGCGTCTGTCTGCTGATGGAGGTGACGGTCATGCCGAGGTTGCGGCGCAGCGACTCCGCGACGTCCGAGGGAGCCGGCACCCGCGCGGCGTTCGGGGCCGTCATCGGACGGTCTCCTCGACGCGGGCCGCTGAGGTGTGGGCCGCTGAGGTGTGGGCCGCGATGATCTCGGCGCCGTAGCGGTGCAGCGCGTCGATACCCCGCTCGATGTCGTCGCCGGGGGGGTCTACCACGAACCACGTGGCACCGGCGTCGGCGAACTCGCCGAGCCGTTGCCGGTGGCGCTCCAGGGTGGCGTCGCGGTACCAGGTCACGCTGTCGGACGACTCGACCTGGACGGCGATGGCTGCTGGGTCGCGGCCCAGCTCGGCGGCCAGTTCCCGGACCTCCGCCACCGCGGCGGCCAGCGCCGCGGGTGTGTCGATCAGCGCGGTGCGGGTGACGGCTGCCGCGGCCGCGTCGTTGATCAAGGGGGACCAGCCATGGCCGAACCGCGCCACCCGCCGTCGTACGACGGCGCTGTTGCCGCCCAACCAGAACGGCGGGTGCGGCTCCTGCAGCGGGCGCGGCATGGCCGTCTGCCCGTGCGCGGTGAAGTGTCGGCCCGCGTAGCCGTAGTTGTCGGCCGCCCAGACGCCGCGCATCACCTCGACGGCCTCGGTGAACAGCGCACCCCGCTCGGCGAAGTCGACGCCGAGGGCGGCGAACTCCGAGCGCAGGTAGCCGCTGCCCACCCCGAGCACCAGTCGCCCGCCCGAGAGCACATCGACGGTGGCCGCCGCCTTCGCCGCGAGCAGCGGATTGCGGTAGGGCAGCACGAGAAGCAGCGTCATCAGCAGGATGCGCCGCGTGACGGCCGCGCAGAACCCCAGGGCCGCGAACGGGTCGAATGCGTCGTGGCCGCCCGCGCGCATCCACTTGTCCGACGGGGCCGGGTGATCGGTGAACGCGATCGCGGAGAAGCCGGCTTCCTCGGCGGCCTGCGCGAACCGCACGACCGTCTCCGGATCGAGGTAGGCGCGATCGTAGCCCGCATGAGCGATCGGGTACTGCACGGTGAACCGCATCGGTCTCCTCGGCGGGGCCAGATAAATAGATGCCTATTATATCTGTATCTCAACCCGGTGTCAGGAGTCGGTTCGGCAGGTCCGGCTGCTCCGGCCGGCTGTGGTTAGGCCAGGGGGAGGGCGGAGAGGACCTCCGGGACCGGGCGCAGGTGTTGGTGCAGGATGCGCAGGGCGTCCGCCTCGTCGTAGCGGTTCAGGGCCGCGACCAGGGCCCGGTGCTCGGAGTTGATCACCGTGAGCCGCTCCGGTCGTGCGGTGAGGGCGCGGACCGCGACTCGCTGTTGCCTGGAGCGCAGGCTGTCGTAGAGCTCGGCGAGTACGGAGTTGCCGGCGGCGCTGACCATGGTGCGGTGAAAGGTCCGGTCCAGGCCGGAGGCCTCGAGCCAGTCGCGGGCCTCTCCCGCGCGTTCCATCAGGTCGAGGAGCTCGGTCATGTGCTCGGGCGGGGCGGTCCGGGTCGCGCACAGGGCGGCGATCGCGTGTCCCTCGATCAGCCGTCGAGTCTGGTAGACCTCCTCGAGCTCCCGCGCGGTCACCATCCGGACCTGCGCGCCCTTGCGCGGCAGCAGGCTGATGAACCGTTCGGCGGCGAGCCGGTGGAAGGCCTCTCTGACCGGGGTCCTGGACACGCCGACGATCCCGGACACCCAGTGCTCGTCGAGGAAGCGGCCGCCTTCGATCTCCCCGGAAATGATGGCGTCCCGCAGCCAGGCGTACACCTGGTTGCTGGCCGGGCCCGCCGACTCGGTCGGCGCGGATTGGGGAGGCGCGGGTCGGGAAGCGGCGCTGGTCATCGCGTTCCTGTCGGTTCGGAGTTCGGAGATCAGGGATCAGCCTACTCTGGACACTTCGTGTATTTGTCATGTATACACAGCCGGGTCGGTGCGTGTCACAACCCCTCGGAGGTCTGATGCAGCGGCAATCGGCTGCGCGGCGCTATGCGGTCTGGCTGTCCGATCCGAGCTTCGCCGCTGTGGAGATCGCGCGCGGCATCGGCTACGGCGCGGTGGTGCTCGATATCGAGCACGGCTCGTTCGACCTGGCCAGCCTCGAGCGGTTCATCCCGTTCAGCAAGGCGCTCGGCATGGAGGTGCTCGCGAAGGTTCTCGGGCCTGAACGTGGCCCCATTCAGCAGGCACTGGACTTCGGAGCCGACACGGTGGTGATCCCGCACATCGCGAGCGCCGAGCACGCCGAGGCGGTGACCGCGTTCGCGAAGTTCCCGCCGCTCGGTGATCGCAGTTTCGCCGGCGGCCGCACCACCGGGTACGGCGGTTTCACCGACGCATGGGTGGCCGAGCAGGACTCGAGGACGCGGTGCCTGCCGATGATCGAGGACGCCGGTGCCCTCGACGAGATCACCGAAATCCTGGCGCTGGACACCGTGGACGGAGTGTTCATCGGTCCGTCGGACCTGTCCCTGCGCCGCAAGCGCGGGGCGTACTCGCGCGAGGAGGGGGACTTCGCCGATCTGCGGACGGTGGCCGACGCGGCGGCCGCCGCCGGCAAGCCCTGGGTGCTGCCCGCCTGGAGTCCCGAGGAGAAGGAGTTCGCCGCCCGCCACGGGGCCGACCAGCTCGTGTTGACCATGCAGCACGGCGCGCTCGCCGCCGGTTTTGCGCAGCCGTTCGAGCAGATGGCCGCGCTCACGGCGGCCTTGCGCACCGACCGGTGACCGAGCTGACGCGGGGCCCGGGCGCTGGGGATCCGGCGCGGGATCCGGCGCGGGATCCGGCGCGGGATCCGGCGCGGCCAGGGACAGGCGGGAGCGCGAGCGCCGACGCCGTGGTAGCTCACCGAGGGTCCGGCCGGGTGCGCTGGGGGATCGGCGGGGTGCTCGGCCTCGGCATGTTCGTCAACTACATCGACCGGGTCAGCCTGTCCATCGCCACGCCGGCGATCATGCTGGACTTCGGGATCAACGCGTCCCAGATGGGTTTGATCGCATCGGCGTTCCTCTGGACCTACGCCATGTTGCAGATACCGATCGGTTCGGTCATCGACCGGATCGGCGTCCGCTGGGTGAACCGCGCCGGGGTGCTGCTGTGGGCGATCGCGTCCTTCGCCTCGGCGGCGGCCGGTGGCCTCGCCATGTTGCTGGTCGCCCGGCTGGTCCTCGGCGTCGGCGAGGCGCCGACCGTCCCGGCCGGGTGGAAGGCGATCGGGCAGTGGTTCCCCCGCCAGGAGCGGGGCACCGCGACGGCGATCTTCGACGGCTGCGCCAAGGCGTCCAACGTGCTGGGCATTCCGCTGATGGCGCTGCTGGTCACCGTGTTCAGCTGGCACGCCGCCTTCCTGTTCACCGCGGCGCTCAGCCTGGGGTACCTCGTCGTGTGGTGGCGGCTCTACCTGACGCCCAAGCAGGCGCTCGCTCGCGGCCGGCTGAGCGAGGCCGAGTTCGACTACATCCGGGCGGGTGGCGCCGAGGACGAAGAGGCCACCGCATCCGGGTCGCTCGGCGGAATCGGATACCTGTTGCGGCGGCGCAAGACCTGGGGACTGGCGCTCGGTTACGCGTCCTACACCTACGCCTACTACGTGCTGCTGACCTGGCTGCCCGGTTACCTGGAGAAGCAGTTCGGGGTGAAGCTGCTCGCCGGCGGGTTTTACACCATGATCCCGTGGCTGGTGGCCGTCGCGGCGCAGTTCCTCATCGCCGGGCTGGTGATGGACACGCTCATCGCCCGCAGCGGGGACCAGACACGGGCGCGGCGGATCGTGCTGGTGGTGAGCATGCTGGCCGCGCTCGCCGTGGTCGGCGCCGCCTACGCCACCTCGGTGCCGGTTGCGCTGGTCTTCCTATCCATCGGCGCGGCCGGGCTGGCGGTATCGGTACCAGCCGGGGCGAGCATCGTGGCGCTGATCGCGCCGGACGGCTACACCGGAACACTCGGCGGCCTGGTCAACTTCATCGCGAACCTGCTCGGCATCGCCGCGCCGATCGTCACCGGCGTGGTCGTCGACCTGACCGGTTCCTTCGCCGGAGCCTTCCTGGTGACCGGGGTGGTCCTGCTGGCCGGGATCGCGTGCTACACCGTTGTGCTGGGCCGGATCGAACAGTTACCGCCTCCTGATCATGCGTGCTGAGCTGGCCCGACGCGGTGTCGGTGCCTCGGCAGGGGCGGTGACATGAGGCACGACGTCGTGGTGCTGGGCGCCGGCCTCGCCGGGCTCGCCGCCGCTCGGGACCTGGTCCGCGGTGGCGCCGACGTGGTCGTGCTGGAGGCGCGCGGCCGGCCCGGCGGGCGGGTCGAACAGACGGCACTCGCGGACGGCCGGCTCGTACAGCTCGGCGGCGAGGTCGTCGGCCGCTTCCACACCGCTTACACGGGGTTGGTGCAAGAGCTGGGGCTGACGCTCGTCCCGTCCTTCACCGACCTGCCCGGCGAGGACACCTGGGTGCTCGCCGGCGGCCGCGTCGTCGGCGACGGGATGCCGTGGGGAAACGGCGCCGACGTCGCCAGCTACGCGACGGCGGACCGGGCGTTCGCCGCGCTCGCCGCGACCGTGGACCCCGATGACCCGTGGTCGCACCCGGACGCGGCGCGGTTGGACGCGGTCTCCGTCGGCGACTGGCTGCGGGCGCAGGGCGCGACTCCGAACGCCGTGCGCGCCCGCGACCTCGCCATGCTGGCGCTCGCGGCCGAGTCGGTCGAGCGGACCTCGCTGCTGGCCGACCTGCGCAAGGAGGCGGCGGCGGGCGCGCACGGCTTCTACGCCTATGACGTGTGGGAGTCGTTGCGGGTCGCCGAGGGGTCGGCGACGGTCGCGCTGCGGATGGCGGAGGAGCTGGGCGAGCGGGTCCGGTACAGCACGCGCGTGGTGCGGGTGGACGTCGACGCCGGGCGGGGTTCTGGTTGCGCGGTCGTCACGGGCAACGGTGAGCGGTTCGTTGCCGAGGCGATCGTCTGCGCCTTGCCGGTCGGGCCACTGCGCGACGTCACGATCACCGGCGTGCCCAGGGAGCGGCTGGCCTCGCTGGATCGCCAGCGCCACGCGCTCGCGGCGAAGGCCGTGTTCGCCTACCCGAACTCGTTCTGGGAGGCGCAGGGGCAGAACGGTGTCGCCTCCTTCGAGACGGCCGTGCTCGGTGGCACGTGGGTGCAACGCGAGGGGATCGTCTCGGCGCTCGTGCCGCCGGAGCGGCTGGCGGCGCTGCTCGCGACGTCGCCGGCGCAGCTCGAGGCCGAGTTGACCGCCGAGCTGGCGGCCGCGTTCGGCCCGAGCGCCCGTGAACCGCTGGCGGTCTGGCTACGCCGCTGGGGCGTCGATCCACTCACTCAGGGCTACATCACCGCGTGGCGGCCGGGCGATGTCATGGCGGTCGGCCCACTGCACGGCACCCACGCTCCGCCGTTCTACGTGTGCGGCTCGGACCAATGGGTGTGCGGCTACATGGAGGGCGCGGTGCGGACCGGCCGCGCGGCCGCCGCCGCCGCACTCGGCCAGCCGTCCCCAAAGCACCGATGATCGGGGAGGTTCCGCGGCCGACGTAGTCATGCGCGCTGGGTCGTCGTGCTCAGCTCCGCAGTGGCACCTGCCGGGTCTCGTCGTCCCGCTCCCGCTTTGCCTGCGACTTGCGGAAGATGATGTCAAGCTGGTCCGACCCGGCTGCTGAATCATCCGGCGGACCACCTGGCGTCGAGGGGGCACTTCCGTTCGCGGCCGCGTACGGACCGACGTCTCGCGTCCGCTCGGTGGGGACCTGTGGGAACGAACGAAGCTGCGTCAGCTCGCGTCTGAGCTCGGGGAACACCTCCAGTGCGGACTGCGAGACACCGAGTCTCGGGTCGTGCGAGCTGAAGTCGAACTCGTAGAGGGTGACGTTCAACGGATCTGTGGTGTCCCCCGCGAGGTCGCCAACCTTTCGGCGGGCCGTCTCGAGTGCAGGGATAGCGTCCCGTTTCGCTCGCTCGGCCCGGACGGCCGCTTTGAACAGGGCCGCGGCGCGGCAGCTCGCCGCATAGAGCTCCTCGACGGCGTTGGTGGCGGTCGCGACCAGCTCTTCGTGAGCTCTACGGGCCGTCTCGTACTCCACCTCGGCGACGGCGAGCAGCCGGAGCCGGGCTTCCTCATTGGCCGCCCAGAGCGACTCCTGCCGGCCGAGCTCGGCGGCGAGGATCTCGCGGCGGCGTGCCGAGGCGGCCTCATGGCTGGCCAGGCGGGCGCGCAGCTCGTCAACCAGCTCCCGAGAGCCGTCCAGAAAGCGGGCTGTGGCGGGTAGCGATCCGGGTTGATCCGCTTCTGCTGACAGATCCCGGTCGAGGGTGGGATCGGTGGGGGTTGAACTGATCATGAGTTTTCCTTGGTGAGCAGAGGGAGTGGGGGAGTCGGATCGGCGTGGGAGGCCCGCGGATCCGGAGCGGCTGACCTGTTCCGTGGACGTCGATGTTCCGGAGAGGTGGCAGGCGCGCTGTGCGCGATCGGCTGCTCCGACGCGCGCTCGAGGGCGTCGACGGCTGACCTATGCCAGCGCCGGCGACCGGAGTTGTTGAGCGCTGCGGCAGACGTGTTGCGCTGGGAAAGCGCTACTACAGAGCGAACGCCAGCGGTGGTCCGCGGCGTGACGTCGCCTGGCCTGGCCGCCACTGTTGCGCCGCGAAGGCAGGCACTCGATCTGGTGCGGCCACGACAGCCGTGATCCGCCCGTCGGAACGTGGCGGTGCCAGCACGATGCGTAGGTGGGTGCACCGACGTGCATGCGAGAACAGATAAAGCGCCGACTCAGCGGACCGGTGGGCGCCGAACAGCAGCACCACCAGCACCGCGGTGGCGCCGGCGTGTGCGGCGAGCAGGCCGCACCGAAGGCCGAGCACGGAGAGCAGTCCCAGTGAGGCGTGTTCCGGGACTGCCTCGAAATGGGAGCTCAGCGACGCACTGAGCGCCAGGTGGATCCCCAGTTGGCCAACGCCGAGCATCGCCACCGCGACGGGTGCGCCACGGTAGGTGATACCCGCCACGCGCTGTGCCGCGAACGTCGTCAGCACTCCGAGCGCCGCGGCCACCAGTAGCGGCACACAGTCGACAGCGGCGCCGCCACCGCCCAGCACATGGGCCGCGACCCCGAGCACAACCGACGCGCTTGTCAACATCAACGGTGACCGACGCGAGAGGGCCGCATCGGGAGCGGGTCGGGTGACGGCTGTCACGCGGAGCAGCGTAGCGGTCACTCTCCCCGCCTTCCTCGGGAGCCCCACAAGGCGCGCGAACTGGCGGGATCTGTGTGATCGTTTCACTGCCGCCCGTCGGTTCGGATGGCGGCAACGGGGTAGGCGTGCAGCCGACAGAGATCAGCGCCGTCTGCACCGATGCTCGGTACCGAGGCCGCGGCGGTGGCCTGACGGTCCGGGATGGGATCTGGACCTCGCCGCGTTGTTCCACGGTGTCGACGAGCCGGTGCCCGTCGACACCCTCGAGTTCGGTACCTGGGTGCTCGACCGCGTCGCAGCGGGCGAGCGGAGGATCGGAGGATCGAAAACAATGAGCATCGCGATTGTGGCGACGGAGTTCGGTGGTCCTGAGGTTCTGGCGGCGGTCGATGTCGACGTGCCTTTGCCAGGGCCCGGTGAGGTGACCGTCGAGGTCCGGGCGGCGGGGGTCAACCCGGTCGACTACAAGCTGTTCAGCGGCACGTTCGGGGCGGCCGACCCGGCAGCGCTCCCACTGTCGGTCGGCCGCGAGGCGGCCGGGGTCGTCACCGCGGTGGGCCCTGGCGCCGCCGGGCCCGGCGGCCCGCTCGCGGTCGGCGACGAGGTCGTGGTCTTCCCGGTCGTCGGCGGCTACGCGGAGGCGGTCACCGTTCCGGGCACCGCCGTGGTGCCCAAGCCCGCCGGACTGCCCTGGGCCGAGGCCGCCGGCCTGCTGCTCGCGGGGGCGACCGCCGTGCACGCGATCGCGGCCGTGGGAGGGGTGGGCGAGGGCGACACGGTGCTGGTGCACGGGGCGTCCGGGAGCGTCGGGCAGGTCGTGGTCCAGCTCGCGGCCCGGGCCGGTGCCACGGTCGTCGGTACGGCGGCGGAGCGGAACCACGCACTGGTGCGCGGACTCGGTGCGATCCCGGTCGCCTACGGCCCTGGCCTCGAGGACCGGGTACGGGCGGCGGTGTCGCGGCCGGTGACGGCGGCGGTCGACACCGTGGGGACGGACGAGGCGGTCGACGTCTCGCTGGCGCTGCTGGCGGACCCGGACCGGCTCGTCACGATCGCGTCGCCGCGCCCGGGGTTGCGCCGGATCGGCGGCGGCCCGGGCGCCGACCCGGGCACGGAGATCCGGGCGAATGCCTGGCGCACGCTGCTGCCCTCGGCCGCGGCGGGCGAGCTGAAGCTCCCCGTGACCCGGACCTATCCGCTGGCCGAGGCCGCCGACGCGCTGCGGTTCGTCCGGGAGGGACACGCGGCGGGCAAGGTCGTCCTGCTGCCTCGGGGGTGAGACCGCGGCCGGCGTGACCGGCCAGGGCACCCGCTAGCCGCCGCGGTGCACGGCCTCCACGTTGTGGCCGTCGAGGTCGCGCAGGAACACGCCGTAGTAGCCGGGGTGGTACTCGGGCCACTCGCGGGGGGCGTGCAGTACCTCCGCGCCCGCCGCCACGGCCGCCTTGTGCACCGCGTCGACGGCGTCGCGGTCGGTGGCGCGAAAGGCCAGGTGTATCTCCCGCGCCTCAGCACCGGCGGCCGGTGAGAGCCAGAAGCTCGGCATGCCGTCGGGGCCGGACAGCCCAACGACGAACGTGTCCTCCTGGGGGTAGCGCTTCACCTCGCGCATCCCGATCGCGGCGAAGGTGCGCAGGTAGAAGGCGAGTGACGCCTCGACGTCGGCGACCTGGACTCCGATGTGGTCAAGCATGCGCAGAGGCTAGCGGCGGGACCCCGACGGGAGGGCCATATTTGTAGCGGCCCCCAGGGCCTCAGCTCCCGGGCAGTACGCACACCGAGTCGAGGCCCAGGACGTGGTTGAGCCGGCCGAAAGCCAGCCACGAGCCGATGCTCATGCTCAGCTCCACGATCTCGGCCTGGCTGTAGTGCGCGGTCATCCGCGTCCAGAACTCGTGGTCGAGGTTGTGGTGGTCCAGGGCGTACCGCTCGGCGTACTCGGCGGCCAACCGGGTGCGGTCGTCGAAGGCGTCGGTGGTGCGCCACTCGGCCACCGCGTCGGCGAAGGAGTCCTCGACCTTCGCGCCGTCCCGGTCGGTCCGCCAGCCGAGGCAGAACACGCACCCGTTGATCTGCGCGATCCGCAGCCGCGCCGCCTCGAACTCGCGCAGCCCCAGGGTGGTGTGGCTGTACACGGCCAGCGAGAAGCTCGCGGCGGCCCGGCCGATGCCGGGGACCATCTCGCCCCACACGTAGCCGATCGGATCCAGGCCCTCGGGGACGTCGATGATCATGGTTGCTTCCTTCCGAGTGTGCCGACCGCGGGGCGGAGCGGGACGCCGGGCGCGTCGTAGAGGCCGGGTTCCGCGTGCGCTAGCCAGTCGACGGCGCCGACCAGCCGGCCGACCGCGATGGCGTTCCCGCCGGCGGACCGGTTCTCGCCCTCGTCGGTGGCCTCGACCGTGACCTCGATCGGGGGGCGGCCCTCGATGATCACCCGGTGGGCCCCCTCGCCCGCGTCGCGGCCGACCTTGCCGGGGTTGTGTACGAGCACCGCCGCGAGCTGCAGCGCCGGGTGCGCCTCGACCGCCCGGATGGCCGCGCGGCCCACGTTGCCGGTACCCCAGACAACGGTGGAGATCACCCCCGGAGGGTAGCGAGCGCCCGTACCGCGGGCCAGCGCATAGCGGTACCCAGGCGATCGGTCACGAGGGAGTCCAACTCTGGCTCGGCAGCATGTAGCATGTTACGTGCGATCGAGGCGCGGGCGTCGACGGCGAAATCATCGGGGGCGGGTAGTGCCGGCGGAGAGCGATGAGTTGCGGGCCGCGCTGCGCGGCGCCGTCCGGGGCGAGGTCACGACGGCGAGCCTGCGCCGCGCGCAGTATGCGACCGATGCATCGAACTACCGGGTGCCCCCGCAGGTGGTGGTGTACCCGCGCGACGCCCAGGACCTCATGGCCGTCGCGGAGGTCGCGCGCGCGAAGCGGGTGCCGTTGACCCTGCGCGGCGGGGGCACCTCGGTGGCCGGCAACGCCGTCGGCACCGGCATCGTCGCCGACACGTCGGTGCACCTGAACGCCGTGCTCGACATCGACCCGGGGATGCGGACGGCCAGGGTGCAACCGGGCGTGGTGCTCTCCGCATTGCAGGCCGAAGCGGCGCGGCACGGCCTGCGGTTCGGGCCCGACCCGTCGACGCAGAGCCGCGCCACCCTCGGCGGCATGATCGGCAACAACGCCTGCGGCCCGCGCGCGGTCGCCTACGGGCGCACCGCGGACAACGTCGTCGAGCTCGACGTGTTCGATGGCCGGGGCAGGCGGTTCACCGCGGCCCGCGACCTGGCGGTGGTCGCCGGGCTCGACGCGCTCGTGGCCGGGAACCTCGCCACGATCCGCACGGAGCTGGGCACCTTCGGCCGCCAGTGCAGCGGGTACGCCCTGGAGCACCTGCTCCCGGAGCACGGCCGCGACCTGGCCAGGGCGCTGGTCGGCACCGAGGGCACCGTCGCAACGGTGCTGGAGGCGACCGTCCGGCTCGTGCCGATCCCGCCGGCACCCGTGCTCGTGGTGCTGGGTTACCCGAGCATGGCGGCGGCCGCCGACGACGTGCCGGCGCTGCTGCGCCACCAGCCGCTGGCGATGGAGGGCCTGGACGCCCGGCTCGTCGACGTGGTGCGGACCCGAGGCGGCGGGCAGCTACCCGCGCTGCCGGACGGCGGCGGGTGGCTGATGGTCGAGGTCGGCGGCCCGACGGCGGCCGATGCGATGCGCGCGGCGCGGCGGCTCGCCGGCAGCGCGGCCACCTCGGCGGTCCGTATCTTGGCGGCGGGACCGGAGGCCGGGGCGATCTGGCGGCTACGGGCCGACGGCGCCGGCCTCGCGGGGCGCACGGCCGCCGGCCGGCAGGCGTGGCCCGGCTGGGAGGACGCCGCGGTTCCGCCGGCCGCGCTGGGCGCCTACCTGCGGGAGTTCGACGCGCTGATGGCGTCCTACGGCGTGCAGGGGCTTGCCTACGGGCACTTCGGCGACGGCTGCGTGCACGTGCGTATCGACCTGCCGCTGGAGCGCGACGGCTCGGTGTTCCGCTCGTTCATGACCGAGGCCGCGATGCTCGTCACGGCGCACGGGGGCTCGCTGTCGGGTGAGCACGGCGACGGGAGGGCCCGTAGCGAGCTGCTCGACCGCATGTACTCCGCCGACGCGCTGGCGCTCTTCGGCGCGTTCAAGCACCTGTTCGACCCCGGTGACCTGCTCAACCCCGGCGTGATCGTGGCGCCTCGGCCGCTCGACGCCGACCTGCGCCGGCCGCGCGCGCTGCCAATCCTGCGGGGCACGGGGTTCGCGTTCGCCGAGGACGACGGCGACTTCACCAAGGCCGTGCACCGCTGCGTCGGCGTGGGCAAATGCCGGGCCGACAACACGGCGAGCGGCGGGTTCATGTGCCCGTCCTTCCTGGCCACCCGCGACGAGACGCACGTGACGCGCGGCCGCGCCCGGGTGCTGCAGGAGCTGTCCAGTGGCGGGTTCGGCGCGGCCGGCTGGCGCTCCGCCGAGGTGGCGGACGCGCTCGACCTGTGCCTGTCCTGCAAGGCCTGCGCGAGCGACTGCCCCGCCGGTGTCGACATGGCCACCTATAAGGCGGAGGTGCTGCACCGCCGCTACGCCGGCCGGCTCCGGCCGGTCAGCCACTACGTGCTGGGCCGGCTGCCGAGGTGGATCCGGGTCGCGTCGCGGGCGCCGGGGCTGGTCAACGCGCTCGGGCGGGTGCCCGCCGTCGCCTCGGTGCTGCTGCGCGTCGGCGGCATGGACCCGCGCCGGGCGATCCCGACGTTCGCGGCGACCCCGTTCCGCAGCGCCTGGCGGCGCCGCCAGGTCCGGGAGCCCGGCGCCGCGACCGGTCCGCGACCGAGGGTGGTGCTGTGGACCGACTCGTTCAGCGACGGGTTCGCGCCCGGCATCCCGGCCGCCGCCGTGCGGGTGCTGGAGGCGGCGGGCTACGACGTCCTGCTCCCGGCCGGCACCGCGTGCTGCGGGCTGACCTGGATCAGCACCGGGCAGTTGACCGGGGCGAAGGCGCGGCTGCGCGGCCTGCTCGACGTGCTGGGCCCGTACGCCGCGGCCGGCCTGCCGATCGTCGGGCTCGAACCGTCGTGCACGGCCGTGCTGCGCTCCGATCTCGGCGAGCTGCTGCCGGAGGACCCCCGCACCGCCGCCGTCGCCGCCGCGACGCGCACGCTGGCCGAGCAGCTCACCGCCACCGCCGGGTGGACGCCGCCCGACCTGCGCGGCGTCACCTTGGTGGCGCAGCCGCACTGCCACCACCATGCCGTGCTCGGCTTCGAGACCGACCGCGCCCTGCTGCAGTCGGCGGGCGCGGACCTCGTCACGATCGCCGGGTGCTGCGGCCTCGCCGGGAACTTCGGCATGGAGCGGGGCCATTACGAGACGTCGGTGGCCGTCGCGGAGAACGCGCTGCTGCCGGCGCTGCGGGCGGCCCCGGACGGGGCGATCTTCCTCGCCGACGGGTTCTCCTGCCGGGTGCAGGCAGCGCAGCTCGGGGGAGCGGCGGGGCTCAGCCTGGCCGAGCTGCTCGCCTCCCGGTTGCCGGGAGGTCAGCCGGTGCGCTCGGCCGGGGAGATCGCGTCAGAGGTCTCGTAGAGGTTCCGGCGGTAGTGCTCGCGCTATCCCACCGTCTTGTCGGTGATGGTGAGCTTGGTGACGGTCAGGTTGGGCACGGTGGCCTTGCGGTCGGGTCCGGTGTTGTCCGTGGTCGCGCCGTCGACCGTGGCTTCGGCCTTGAAGATGTAGCCCCTGACCAGGTCGTGGAGCATGGTCGGGTCACCATGCATGAGCACGGCGGTCGGGTAGTTCACGACGCCGTTGCGCGGGGTGTGCCGGGCCGCGTCGACGTTCGCGCGGAAGGTCGACGCGCCGGGTGTCGCGTCGAACTGGGTGACCTGCCCCCAGAGGACGATGCGGTCCTCGGCGTGGCTGCCCGGGTCCTGGGAGATGGTCCGCCAGGCACGGGTGTTGACGTGCTGCGCGGCAGTCAGGGGAGTGGCCGCGTTGTTCGGGACGTCGTCGGAGAAGTACGGCTTGCCCCACACCAGGAGCGCAGCGCACGCGGGAATCGCGGCGAAAGTCATGGTCGGCCATACCCAGGCCTTCCATCCCTTTCTCATGTCCCACCATCCCGGTCTGTCGTTCCGGAGTCGTCCCGATCACCCAAACCGTACCGCCGCGGCGTGATCGAGGCCCCACAAGTAGGGCCTCGGCGATCTCCGTGTCGGGCCCGGACCAGAGCAAGATGGAGCAGAGGTGTAGCGGCAGGTGGCGGTGAACGCGGCGCAATCGAGGGGGACGGTATGGACGAGCTGAGCCAGGACGTGGTGCCGACCGCGGCAGACCATGTGGTGGACGGGTTGCTGCGGCACGGGGTGGACACCGTGTTCGGCATTCCCGGGGTGCAGACCTACGAGCTGTTCGACTCGCTGGCCCGGGCGGGCGACCGGGTGCGGGTGATCGGCGCCCGGCACGAGCAGGCCGCCGGGTACATGGCGTTCGGCTATGCCCAGGCCACCGGGCGGGCGGGGGTGTTCACCGTGGTCCCCGGGCCCGGGGTGCTCAATGCGGGGGCCGCGCTGCTCACCGCGTACGGCGCCAGCACTCCGGTGGTGTGCCTGACCAGCGAGGTCCCCCGCGCCTACCTCGGTCGCGGGCTGGGGCACCTGCACGAGATGCCCGATCAGCTGGCCACCCTGAACACCCTGACCAAGTGGTCGACCCTGCTCACCCACCCCAGCGAGGTGCCCGAGGCGGTGGCCACCGCGTTCCACCGGGCGCGGGCCGGGCGGCCGAGGCCGGTCTCGGTGGCCGTGGCGTGGGACAGCCTCGGGCAGCGCGGGCCCGCCGCGCCGGTCGACCCGCTGCCGGTGCGGCCGCCGCTGGTCGACCCGGCCGCGCTGGCGGACGCCGTCGCCCGGCTCGCCGGCGCCAGCCGTCCGTTGATCATGGTGGGTGGGGGAGCCCGGCACGCCGCCGCGGAGGTGCGGGCGTTGGCCGAGCACCTGCAGGCGCCCGTGGTGGCGCTGCGCAGCGGGCGGGGCATCGTGGCGGACGCGCACCCGCTCGGGCTCAGCTGCGCGGCCGGGTTCGAGGTGTGGGCCGACACCGACGTGGTGATCGGCATCGGTACCCGCATGGAGCTGGCCTGGTTCCGCTGGCCGGACCGTCCCGCCGGGCTGCGCACCATCCTGATCGACATCGACCCCGGGCAGGCCACCCGCCTGGCGCCGTACCTGGATACCGACGGTGTCGCGCCCGTGACCGCGTTGGTCGCCGACGCCGCCGAGGCCACCGCCGCGCTGACCGAGGCCCTGCGCGCCGAGGGGCCACCTCGGCCCGACCGCACCGACGAGCTGGTCGCGCTCAAGGCCAGGGTGGCGGCCCAGATCCGCGACCTCGGCCCCGAGCTGGAGTTCCTCGACGTCATCCGCGCGGTCCTGCCGCCCGAGGGCCTGTTCGTCGAGGAGGTCTGCCAGGCCGGCTTCGCCGCCGAGTTCGGTTTCCCGGTGCACGCCCCGCGCACGTTCCTGACCTGCGGGCACCAGGGCACGCTCGGCTTCGGCTACCCGACCGCGCTTGGCGCGCAGGCCGCCGACCCCGGCCGGCCGGTCGTGTCCATCGCCGGTGACGGCGGCTTCACCTTCGCCATGCAGGAGATCGCCACGGCGGTGCAGTACGGCCTGAACGTCGTCGCCGTGGTGTTCGACAACAGCGCCTACGGCAACGTCCAGCTCGACCAGCAGCGCCTGTTCGAGGGCCGCATCCTGGGCACCACACTGGTCAACCCCGACTTCGCCCGGCTGGCCGACAGCTTCGGGGCGCTCGGCCTCACCGCGCACACCCCAACCGAGCTGGGCCAGGCCCTGGACAAGGCGCTCAGCGCGCACCGGCCAGCCGTCATCCACGTACCCACCCAGCTCGGCCGAGGTGCCTCACCCTGGAAGTACCTGATGCCCGCCTCCCGCGCCTCGGCCGGCTGAACCGCCGTCGGTGAGGCGGCGCAGGCCGTCCACCACGGACTCGGCCAGCCCGGCCGGCCAGTCCGCGACGAGGCTGCCCAGGTGGTTCGCCAGGCCGTCGCGCAGCTGGGCGATGACGTCGTGCCCCGTCGGCGTGAGGATGAGCAGCGTGCCCCGGGCGTCGGCCGGATCCGGCTCACGTCGGAGCCAGCCGACCTGCTCGAAGCGGTCGGCGTGGCGGCTGACCCGCGAGCGGTCGAGCCCGATCTCGGCGGCCAGCCGCGCGGCGGTGCTCGGGCCGACTCTGGCCAGTCCGGAGAGCACGGGGTAGTTGTGCTCGTCGACGCCCGCCGGCGCGTTGGCCAGCATGCCGTCGTAGAGGCGGGCCCGGTTGCTGCGTTGCAGCAGATCGCCGAGGGCTTGCGCGAGCTCCTTGCCGAGGTCGTCCACCTTTGGAGGGTAGCGTGCGTGTCGCACGCATGTGCTATCGTAGCTAATGCGTGCGAGGCGCACGTATCTGAAGGAGGCGAACATGCCTGACACCAAGGTGGGCCCTGCCGATGCGGTGGCGCTCATGGAGCACTTCCTGACCGGAATGATCTGCACGCCCCACGACGATCTGGATGCTGCGCTATCGCGGTTCATCAATCCGGCATACACGCAGGTCACCGACGGGGAGAAGTCGGACCGCGGCGAGTTCGTGGCCCACCTCGAGCATCTTCGCGGGGTACTGGCGAGCGGCCACGTGGTCGTGCACCAGGCAGTGCGCCAGGGCCGGCAGATCGCCGACCGGCACACCATCTACGCCACGATGAAGGACGGCCGGGTTTCGTCGTTCGAGGTGATACTGATCGGCAGCCTCGACGAGCAGGACCGCCTGTTCGAGGTGTTCGAGACGACCCGTCAGCTCACCGGCGTCCCCGAGGACGCGAACCTCGGGAGCGCCCGATGAGGAGGAACTGGTTGTGACCTACCTACGCACGTTCGCGCCGTGGATCCTGTACGCCGTCATCGCGGGGGACTCGGCGGGCAGTAAACGGTGGGGCGCCCTGGTCGCCCTCGGCGCGACCGTTCTGGTGGTGGTTCGCCAGCGGATGCGTGGCGAGAACTTCGACGCGTTGATCATCGAGATCGGGTCGGGGATCTTCTTCGCCGGGCTCGTCGTGCTGGCCTTCGTCGCCCCCGAATCCGTGCTGCTCGGCTACAGCACCGCGCTGTCCAGCGCCGCACTGGCCGTGATTGCCTGGGGTTCCCTGGCGATCCGCCGCCCGTTCACGCTCGGTATCGCGAAACAGACGACCCCTCGGGAGCTGTGGGCCCAGCCTGCGTTCCTGCGCGTGAATGTGATCATCACGCTGGTCTGGGCGGCCAGCTTCACCCTCGGCGCGCTGGTGCTCGCCGTGATCGTGCATGCCGGGGGTGGCGCGCTGCCCCGCACGGTCGCGCAGGTTGCCGCGTTCGTGATCCCGATGGTGTTCACCGTCCGCTACGCGGCCGCCGTCCGGAGCCGCGCAGGGGAGGCCCTCAGCTGAGGTCGGCCGCGTCGCCGTAGAAGGTGGCGAAGCCGGCGACCGGCTCGCGGGGCGTGTGCAGGCTGCTCAGCCGGTGGTCACCGTCGGCGTAGCCGAGCGACAGCCCGCAGACCACGAGCTGGTCATCCGGGATGTCCAGGTGCCGGCGCAGCACCGGGTAGAGGTCGATGAACGAGGCCTGGGCGCACGTGTCGAGCCCGGCGTGGCGGGCGGCGAGCATGAGCGCCTGCAGGAACAGCCCGGCGTCGATGAGTCCGCCGGCCAGCGGGTGCCTGCTGACCGTGAGCACGATGCCGACCGGGGCGCCGAAGAAGTCGTAGGTTGGCAGTTGGAGTTGCTGGCCGACCTGGCGGCCAGTGTCAGCAGGTGCTCGACCTGGGCCCGGGGCACGCGGGTCGGCAGGAACGCGCGCACGCTGCGGCGGGTGAGCAGGGCCTCCTCGACGGTCGCCGCCGCCGGCGCGGCTCGGGTGGTCGTCTCGTTCATCAGCCGCTCGGTCCCGGTCAGACCGAGTCGGACGCGGTGATGTCAGACGGGGTGATGTCAGACGCGGTGATGTCGTAGGAGATGCGCCCGGCCGGCAGGAAGAACAGCGCGATCACCGCTCCGCCCTTGGCCTCGGGGTAGTGGTGGCTGCCCGGGTCGGGTGCCGTCCAGCCCGCGCCCTGCCAGCCGCGCGGACCGCCGAGCAGGGCGCCGGCATCGAGGGGCACGACCATGTTGAGCTCGCCGTAGGGGTGCTGGTGGTACTGGCCTCGGTAGGCCGGGACGCTGTTCAGGTAGACGGCGGTGATGCTGAAGTAGTTCAGCCGCTCGCTCGGCTCGGCGATCCGGCCTCGGCGGTACTTGGGCCCGTCGATCTCGATGTTTGCGGCCCAGCCGTCGTTGACCCCGGCGGTGACCATGCCGGCGAGGTCGTCCCAGAGAGCGGTGCCGGGGCCGTGGGTCTCGTTGAGCCAGGCCTCCAGCTCTTCGCCGGCGGTGCGGTTCCTGATCTCGTTCAGGAACGGGATGCAGCGTTCGATGAGGTCGTCGGCGGTGACGCCCATGGCGCGCCCTCCTTCGTGTCGCGGGGCGTCGGAGCTGGACGTCCCCTGGGCACGACGGTAGACGGATGTTTAGTTACAGTCAATACTTGTAACGTAACTGATCGGCAACTGGGGGAGGCGGCTGCCGGGTCACCCACAAGGCGAAAACCCGACGGAGCGTCAAATCTTAATCGACACCTTGTTGACTACCCGGCCCCGGATGGTCAGAGTGAAGTCATCGGCGGGTCGCGCGGGGTCTACGGCGAGGTAGCTCCGCCCGTGAGCGAGCGCTCGGCGTACTCGCCGGCGCGGGCGGGTGGCGGTCCGGCCAGGTGTCAGGAAATGCAAGGGGACTGGGGGGTCCATGAGCACAATTGAGCGGTTCGGTCACGGGAATTGCGCAGAGAACCTGGGGTTGCTCACCGTTTCCGAGGTGTCCGCAATGCTTGCGGTGTCAAAGATGACCGTCTATCGGATGATCCATTCTGGCGAGCTCGAACATGTGCAGATCGATGGTTCTTACCGGGTCGTCGGCGAGAGTCTGCGTTGTTGTCTCATGCGTGGGTCGGCGGATTTCTCGAGCAGGTCGCGTCGCGCAATTTAGTGGGCACAGAGTAGGCGCTGACTAGAGCGGGATGGGAACTGTGTGACTCGTCTCGCTGGGCGCGCCGGATGACGTGGACAGGTCGCGTCGGCTAACCTGCCCATTCGTGCGGCAAGGTTCGGAGGCGGGAGCAGGTCGGCGGCGGGCCACGGCCAAGTCGCCGACCAAGGGCGACCGTCGGGAACAGGCCCTGCTGGTCAGCGCCGAAAAGCTGTTGCACGAAAGACCGCTCGGCGAGTTGACAATTGAGGCGGTCGCGGCCGACGCGGGCGTGTCGCGGTCGGCGGTCTACTTTTACTTCGCCAGCAAGACCGCGCTCGTCGAGGCCTTGATTGACCGGGCGAACGAGCAGGTCGCGGCATTGTTCGAAGATCCGGGTGTCGATCTCGACCTCAACGGATACCTGAAGCAGACCGTGGCTCAGGTGTTCCAGTCGTGGCGGCTCCACGGCCCGGTATTCCGGGCGGCGATCGAAATGGCGACCAGTGACGGCGCGGCCCGCGTTCGATGGCGTGCGGCTATGTTGCGGAACGTGGACTCGATCGTTGCATTGATCGAGCGGGAGCGGCGTAAAGGTACCGAACCGGGCGCCCCGGAGGTCAACCTGGAGTCGCGGGTCGCGATCGAGTCGGTGTGCTGGATGGTGGAGCGCAGCTGTTACGCGTTATTCACGAGAGAGCATTCCGAGGAGGACGAGCAGCGCCTCCATGGCGTCCTGACCGGCATGGTGTTGGGGATCGCCAGTCTCTCCCGGTGATCGGCCGGCCGCCGTGCGGTCAGCGGACGAGCTGGATGCCGAACGTGTCGGACAGGCCCCGACGGCCGGTCTCGGTCAGCTGGACGGCGCGGCTGGCGGCGGTGCGGCGGGTCCACGCGAGGTCGGTCAGCCTGTCGAGCAGTCCCCGGCCGAGCGCGCCGGCGAGGTGGTGGCGCTGTTCGCTCCAGTCGACGCAGTAGCGGATCACCGGCCGCCGAGGGGGTAGCCGCACCCCGAACTCGGTGAGAAACCGCGTGCCGGCCGGGGTCAGGGTGTAGTCGACGTCGTGGCCGTAGCCGGTGCGCCGGTCGTGGCGGGCCCGCTCGGGGTCGAAGGTGCCGTCGCCGCCGGTCAGGTGCCCTCGGTCGATCATGGCGGCCATGAGCTCGACGCCGAGGCGCCCGGCGAGGTGGTCGTAGCAGGTGCGCGCCTCGCGCAGTGCCCTGGCGCGGGTGCCCTGGCGCAGCGAGCGGATCGGTGTGGCGGGGGCCAGCTGCTGCAGGATCTCGATGAGCTGGCCGACGGCGGGGCCGGCCAGGCGGTAGTAGCGGTTACGGCCGTGCGCCTCGACGGTCAGCAGGCCGGCGTCGGTCAGCTTGCGCAGGTGGCTGCTCGCGGTGGCGGCGCTGACTCCTGCCTCGGCGGCCAGCCGGCTGGCGGGTAGGGCCCGGCCGTCGTCGAGGGCCAGCAGGATGCGGCAGCGCCCCGGGTCGGCGACCAACGCCCCGACCGAGGCGATGTCGGCGTCACCGGCCCGCTCGGACCGGGCTGGCGCGGGTTCGGATCGGGTCACGGGCCCACTTTAGGTCGTGAATGCTTCGACCGTCATCGAAGCGTTCCGCACCTACCGTCGGTCGCATGATGGAGCGGGAACAGGGCTGGGCCCTGGTGGCCACCAGCCTCGGCTTCGGGGCCGTGCAGCTGGATGTCAGCGTGGTCAATGTCGCGATCACCCCGATCGGCGCCGACCTGGGCGGCAGCATCGGCGGCCTGCAGTGGGTGGTCGACGCCTACACCGTCGCGTTCGCGGCGCTGCTGCTCTCCGCCGGGGCGCTGGGTGACCGGATCGGCGCCAGACGGGTGTTCTTCGCCGGGTTCGCGCTGTTCACCCTCGCCTCGATGGGGTGTGGCTCGGCGCCCTCGCTCGGTTGGCTGATCGCCGCGCGCGCCGTCCAGGGCATCGGGGCGGCCGCGCTGGTGCCGTGCTCCCTCACCCTGCTCAACCACGCCTACCCCGACACCCGGGCCCGGGCCAGGGCGATCGGGCGGTGGGCGGCCGGGGCCAGCGCGGCGCTGTCGGCCGGCCCGCTGGTCGGCGGCGTGCTGACCGCCGCGCTGGGCTGGCGGTCGATCTTCTACATCAACGTCCCGATCGGACTGGTCGGCATCCTGCTCACCGCGCGGTACGCGGCCGAGACCCTCCGTTCCCCGGGGCGCGGCGTCGACCTGCCCGGCCAGGGCATGGCGGTCCTCGCGCTCGTCGTGCTCGCCGCCACGACGGTCGAGGGCGGCCGCCGCGGCTTCGCCGACCCCGTCGTGGCGGCCGGGTTCGGGTTGGCGGCCGTGGCCCTCGGTGGGTTCGTACTGGTGGAGTCGCGGCGGGCCGAGCCGATGCTGCCGCTCGGACTGTTCCGCTCGCCGACGTTCGCCGCGCTCTCGGCGGTCGGGCTGCTCGTCAACATCGCCTTCTACGGGCTGATCTTCCTGTTGGGCCTCTACTTCCAGACCACCCGGCACTACTCCGCGCTGGCCACCGGGTTGGCGTTCGCGCCGAGCACCGCGTCGGTACTCGTCGCCAACCTCGGCGCCGGGCGGCTCACCCGGGCCTTCGGTACCCGGTCGGTGCTGGCCGGGGCGGCGCTGCTGATGGCGGCCAGCCTGGGCGGGCTGCTCGTCGTCGGCCCCGGCACCGCGTACCCGACGATCGTGGTCCAGCTGAGCGCGCTCGGCTTCGGCCTCGGCCTGATCGTGCCGGCCATGACCGCCGCCATGCTGGGCAGCGTCGACACCGCGCGCTCCGGGGTGGCTTCCGGTGCGCTGCAGACCGCCCGGCAGACCGGCAGCGTCATCGGCGTCGCCCTGTTCGGCTCGCTGGCCACCGGCAACCTGGTGACCGGGCTGCGGCTCGCGCTGGTCACCGCCGGTGGCCTCACGCTCGTCGTCGCCGCGCTCGTCGTCGCCGCCCTCAGTACCGGTGTCGAGCGGGCGCGTCCGGCCTGACTGGTATGTATGGGTACGTGGTGACCCGCATCGGTTCCGCTCGTCCTGCCGCGTATCTGAGCGAGGCAGAGGTCGTCGCGCGATGAGGCGTGTCCTGGTCACCGGGGCGTCGCGGGGGATCGGTCGCGCCGTCGCGGTGGCGTTCGCCGGAGCCGGCGACCGCGTGGCGGTGCACTGTGCGGCCAACCGCGAGGACGCCGAGGACACCGTGCGGCGGTTGCCCGGCCGCGGCCACACGCTGCTTGTGGGTGATCTCGGCGATCCCGAGGTGGCCCGGCGCATCGTGGACGACGCCGTCGAGGGGCTGGGTGGGGTCGATGTCCTGGTCAACAACGCCGCCGTTGCCCCCTCGGCCGACCACCGGCACGCCGTGGCCGAGGTGTCCTACCTGGACTGGCAGCGGACGTGGCGCCGGATGATCGACGTCAACCTGCTCGGGGCGGCGAACCTGACGTACTGCGTCGCCCGGCACCTGATCGACCGCGGCGCGACCGGCAGCGTCGTCAACATCGGTTCCCGAGGTGCTTTCCGGGGTGAGCCCGAGTTCCCCGCGTACGGCGCGAGCAAGGCCGCGCTGCACACCTTCGGCCAGTCGATGGCCGTCGCGTTGGCGCCGCACGGGATCAGCGTGACCTCCGTGGCGCCCGGCGTCATCGCGACCGAGCGGCAGGCCGGCGCGATGGCCGGCCCGGCCGGCGAGGCGATCCGCGGCCAGAGCCCGTTCGGGCGGGTCGGCACGCCCGAGGAGGTGGCGGCCGCCGTGCTCTACCTGGCCTCACCGGACGCCGTGTGGTCGTCCGGCACGGTGCTCGACCTGAACGGCGCGTCCCACCTGCGAACCTGACCGCCGCCGAGGAGGGCCGACCTCAGTCGGCCGCCGCCCCGAGCTGGAGGCCGGCGTCCACGAGGGACTGGGCGACCTGTGGGTTGGCGTCTCCGACGACGATTGCCATCGGCCACTCACAGGTCCCCAGTTGTGCGACCGCGTCGGCGATGGCCTGCACAGCGGCGGGGCCCAGGAACGTGACGTCGGTGATGTCGAGCACGAGCCGGCAGGACATCCCCTGTGGCTTGAGCAGGAGCCTGAGCCGGGGCGCATCCTCCTTGTTGACCGGGCCGCACACGGAGACGACGGCGTGGCCGTTCTCTTCACGGGTTGACCACCGCATGTGACACGTCCTCCCGCCGAGGGGCAGCGAGAGCCGAGGGTACTCCGCCAGGCGGCCGTCGTGGCCGTCTTGTTCTCAGCGGACCGCACACCGCCTCTGGGTGCCGCACACCCGCCGCAGCGGGTGTGCGGCACCCAGAGCGGGTGTGCGGCGGTCACCTGAATGGGGTGGCACTTTAAGGTTTTTGTAGGGCGGGTTCGTTAGGAACGTATTGTTGTCTTCGCCGGTTCTGTGGAGTGGAGTGAGCATGGAAGCAGATCCGGAAATGCGGCAAACGGGGAATGTGCAGTCCCCTCGGCGGGCGGGCGAGTTACGACTCGAACTCAGGTCTCCGATACGGAGCGTGCATTCCGCCGAGGCCGAGCCCGGTGCGCCGGCCGCCTGGTTGGCGGAGCTGCGCGAGTTTCGCGGCCGGGTCGCCTGGAACGGCGGTCAGCGACCCGCCTTTCGGCTCTCGGATGGCACCTTCGGCGACTCCGACCCGCACGACCTCGCGGCGTACCACCTGATCCTGCGGGATCCGATCGGTGGCCAGATCACCGGCTGCGTGCGGTACGCACCCCTGGAGAACCTGCCCTGCAGCCGGATCCGCGAGATCGACGGACCGACCGCGGCCGAGATCATCGCGGGGGTGCGGTGCGCCGACTCCGACGTGCTCGAAGGCGCCCGCCTGATGGTCGACCCGGCGTGGCAGCAACGCGGACTGGCCACCGAGCTGCTGCTCGCCGGGACCGCGCTCGCGCGGGCGCTGGACCGCCCGCTGATCTGGGGTACGGCCGGGGTGCGTGAGGGGCAGGAACGCGTTTTCCTGCGACTCGGATATCACTGCGCCGGCACGCGGTTGATTTCGGCGCCGCATTACGACGACGACCTCAGAATCATTTTCTGCGAGCCCGCCAAGATACCCGCTGAGATCGAGCCGCGGATTGCGGTATTCGACCCCACGGTGCGCGCCTGGCTGGCCGTGCGGAACTGATCCGGGTCAGGTCAGCTGGAATACCTCGTCGAGTGGGCGGCGTAGCGAGCGTGCCGACGGCGCACCCGCTCTGGCGAGCCGGAACAGCAGCACCTCGGCGTGGCCGGCGGGAGTCTCGAACAGCGTCCGATAGCGGGCGCGCAGGTCCCGCAGCTCGGCACATTCGGCCGGGTCGAGGCCGCGGCCGGCGCCCCGTTCGAGCCGGGCGAAGAGGTAAGGCAGGGTCGTGATGGGATGCACGGCGATCCCGTCGGCCGCCGCGGTGAGCCACATCCGCTGCATGGCTCGCCCGCCGCACAGGTAGCTCTCGCGCGACGTCCCGGGCACGGTGAGCAGGCCAACCGCCGACGCGCTGGCCACCGCCGTCCGGGAGAGGTCCGCCAGGGCGCGGCCGCCGCCGATCTCCGCGAGGCACTCCAGCACGCGCCACTGCCGGAGCAGGCTGAACACGGCCCGCTCCGCGGCGGTGAGCTCCGCCGTGGCGATGTCGAGCCCATACGGTGCGGCGCGCACCTCCTCGGGCGTCCAGCGGTAGCCTCGCATGACGTCGTGGTGCATCGCCCGGTTGAGCAGGCTGAGCCGGTCGGCGGCGCCCATCAGCTCGCCGATGTCGGCCAGCGCCCCGTCGGCACACAACAGCTGCAACCGGGCGCCGGCCTCGGCGCACGCCGTGCCGAGCCGCTGCGCCGCCTGCTCGCCGAGCGGTCGGCGCTGCTCGCGGCGGCGGTTGGTGACCCGCGAGACGATGTGCGGCACGAGGGAGGACGGTCGCGGCCGAGGCTCGGGCGCGAAGGCGACGGTGCAGACGAGGCGGGCGTCGTCACCGCTCGGCCAGACCCGGGTGTCCGCCCGCAGCCCGAGGTGCGCGGCCGCCAGCTCGATGTTCTCGACCAGGGCGCCGAAGGCCACCCAGGTGGCCCCGTGTTCGAAGTCGAGGCTGGGCAGGTCGCGGGCCGGATCGTGACGGCATTCCAGCTGGGCCTCGTCGCGGCGCCAGGTGAGCGTCCAGGGCTGGGCGTTGTGCGCCGAGGGGGCCAGCGTGCCGAGCGCGGCGATCCACCGCACGGCCTCCTCGGTCACGGTTCCCGACACGTCCGGCTCGGGGGGCAGCGGGGGATCGGCCAGCACCTCGGCGGCTGTCGTGGGGGACGCGCCGACGGCGGTCGGCTCGTGGTGGACCCCGGCCCCGTCGGCGACCAGCGTGGCCGGATCGACGTAGTACCGCCCGGAGCCGACCGGCTCGCCGAGCAGCAGGCGGCGCGCCGCGTCCGCGACCAGTGCCCCGCCCAGTGCCACCCCGGACGCCAGCTGCGGCCAACTCCCGATGGTCTGGCCGATCTCGGGCAGGGATGCCGCCGCGCGGGTGCTCAGCCCACGCCCGTCCAGAATCGCCAGCACGAACGGGATCTTGTCCTTCGTCGCCAGCCCTCGGACGTCCGCCGCCCGCAACGAGTCCACCAGACCGTGGAAGATCGGCCGATCGGGTTCGAGGTCGAAACGCTCGACGTCGAGCAGGCCGCGGTCGCTGGTTTCCATGATCACCGGAATGCGGTGGGCTCGCGCCCGCTCCCGGATGAGCACCTTGAGGTGGAGGTCGTCGCACTCCTCGACGAGCAGGTCCAACCGGCCGCCACCGAGCAGGAAATCCTCGACATTCTCCGGTTGCACGCCCTGGGCGAACCGTTCGATGTCGAGATACGGGTCGACCTCGAACATCTGCCGGGCGGCGAGCACCGTCTTCTCGACTCCCAGATCGGCAATACCGGCGCGGAGGCGGTTCAGGTTCGACAGGTCGAGCCGGTCGAGATCCGCAATCCGGAATGAACCGCCGATGCCCTCCAGTGCGAACACCACCGCCGCCGCATTACCGACCGACAGCCCGACCACGCCGATTCGCATTTCCGCGAGCCGGCCCTGTTCCGCCTCCGTGATCTTGTGCCGGTTCCGGTCGGTGCGCACCTCCCGGTACTCGGCCCTCGGCAGGACATGGGCCAGGGTCGCCGACCACGGATACCACACCCATACGCCGTAGTCGGTGAGCTGCCGGCCGCCCAGCTGGCAGAGTATGCGCTGGTCCAGCTCGTGGGGGGTCAACCGGGCGGCGGGAGAACGCACCGAGACCAGCAGCCCCAGCTGGTCGGTGAGCGTGTCGTGCACCCGCCGCACCGCGCCGGACTCCAGCAGCGCGGCCAGCGCCGTCCGGTCACCGTCGACGGCCAGGTCGAAGCGGGTCGGTCGCCATTCGGCACAGTTCGAACTTTCCCGGGTCAGCTGGCACAGGTGTCGGCCCAGTTCGTTACTCAACAGCCACTCCCTGGTGCCGAGCGCGGGAAATCGATAACCCAATGACATTGTGTCAGGCGCCCACCGTGCCCGGCGAATCTTGCCGTGACCTTGCAATCACCTTGCACAATGCGGTACCCAGGTGAATAAGCACACCGAATGGGTAATTGGCTGCCGGATCATGGGGTCGCACGCGGCCTCTATCGTGAGCCGAGCGGAGTCCGCTGGTCAGCGGCCGTGCCCGCCGCCGCCGGAGTGGCCGCCGCCGCCGCCGGAGTGGCCGCCGCCGCCGGAGTGGCCGCCGCCGCCGGAGTGGCCGCCTCCGCCGGAGTGGCCGCCTCCGCCGGAGTGGCCGCCTCCGCCGGAGTGGCCGCCTTCACCGCCGGAGTGCCCGCCGCCGCCGTTGGACTTGCTACCGCCAGACTTGCGACCGCCGTTGGACCTGCCGCCGCCCTCGGACTTGTGACCGCCGTCGGAACCGCCGCCGCCGCCGCTGGCGCGGACCTTCGAGCTGCCGCCGCCCTCGGAGTGTTTCGAGTGCCCGCCGCCGGTGGAGGAACCGCTGGTCGAAGAGCTCCGGCTGGGCTGGGTCGTACTGGGCCGGGACGATGCGCGGCCGCCCGACGATCCTGGCGAGGCGTCGAGCGAGTGACCCCGACCGCCGTCAGAGCCTGACGCCGTCGGGGCGGAGTGGGTTGGCGAAAGGTCCTCGAGCTCGGTCACCGATCCGGCGGGAACGACCTCGTCGACCTGGTCGGCGGTGGGCGGTCCGGCGGGGGAGAGCCCGGGCGGGGCGATGGGGCCGGGCACCGGAGGAGCTCCGGTCGACTCGCCTCCCGAGTGCGGCCGGGGCGGAGTCTGCTCGGCCGGGGTGCCGGCCGGTGGCAGCGGGCGGTCGTAGCGGACCGGTGGGTGCTGGGCCATCGTGAGAGTGCCGGCCAGCCCGACCGTGACCGCGGCAGCCGCGGCCGCGGTCACCGTGATCCGGTATCGGATGGCGCCTCGGAACACCTGGTCGAGGGCTCGCCGGTCGGTTCGGTAGGACAGGGCGTAGGCGAGCTCGGTCATTTCGACGGCCGCCCAGGTGTGGATCGGCTGGCTCGGGTCGGGTGCGGGATAGCTCCGGTGGCCGGGGGGAACCCAGCCCAGCCGCTCGGCCATCGCCTGGTACGCGGACGCCAGCCGGGTCATCACCACGTCCAGGGGCAGGTGTTCCTCGTCCCCGACCTGTTCGACGGCGAGCCCGCCCACGTGGTGCAGTGCCACCACGGTGCGCTGTTCCTCGGGCAGCTGGCTCAGCGCCGCGAACATCGGGCGCGCGGACGGCGCGATCCACCCGGACTCGGTAGCCTCCGCCGCCGCTTTCGGCGGGCGACGTGGCAGGCGGAGCTGCCGGGCCCGTCGCCGGGTCCAGCCGGCCGGGTCCGGCAGCGAACCGACGGTCGGCCAGTGCCGCCAGGCCTGCACGAACGCCCGATGGGCCGCGCGGGTGGCGTGCGCCCGGTCGCCGTGCATTGCGTGCAGCAGCGCGACGAGCTGGGGATGGCAGTCTTCGTGGAACCGGCCGAACTGGGCCTTCCGGGCTGCTCGCGCCGCCGGCTCGTCGACCGGGTGGAACGGGTCCATCAGCTCACCCCTCGCTCGACCTGGGCCTGTCCAGTAGATCGTGGCGCCGAATCCCGGTGTGACCGGTTTCGCCATCGAACCACCACATCGGGCGACCCCGCGCGGTCTGGCACTGGTCGGTTGGGACTCGGACTCAGCCAGTCGGGGAGGCGTTGTGCTAAGAGTTGCCGAAAAGCGCATATTCGGCCTGCCAATGTGATTTTTTCGGCAACCGACGCCACAACAACTACCCCGCTCCGCCGCGCCGACGGTTCTTCCACAGCCAACGACCGACGAACAGCAGCACCGTGCAGGCGATGACCGCGACGAGCGCCACGTTCAGGCGGCCGGAAGCGGCGTAGAGCGCCGCGACGATCAGCAGGGTCTGGGCCGGCCCGACCGCACCACCTGGGGGCGGGCTGTGCGGTCGGGCTCGGCTAGGCCTCGCCCTCGACGTCGGCCAGCTGCGTCTCGGTGCTTCGGGCGGGGGCCGGACCGGCGAGGGCCGGCTCGGGCGGTGGCAGTGGGGGCGGCGCCGGACTCGGCTTCGGGGGCCGTGGTGTGGCGGTGACCAGCGACCGGAAAATCGTCAGGTCGGCCATCCGCAGCAGCCGCAGCAGCACCCGGCGCACGAGCAGGAAGCCGATCAGGCTGAACGCGGCGCCGAGCGGCAGCCCGACCAGCACGTCGAACGGGTAGGCCTCGGCGACGTAGACCCGGGAGAACGCCATCAGGGCGGCGGCCAGCAGACTGACCCAGCCGAGCGGGCGGCTGACCAGGAACAGGCTCGCGGTCACCGCGCCGGCCAGCACCGCGTGGTCACTGGGGAACCCCGGCGCCAGGCTGTGCACCGACGTGGTCCACAGGTCCGGGTACATCAGGTACGGGCGCGGCTCGGCGAGCACCTTCGAGATCGGCTGGTTGATGGCCAGGGCGAGCAGCATGCCGACCGGGGTCCAGATCGCGGCGGCCACCGGGGCCAGGTCCGACCGGCGGCGCCCCAGCCACCAGCCCGCCAGCATCAGCTCCGAGAACACCACGAACCCGGCGACGGTGGAGTAGAGCAGCATCGCCGGCTGCAGCCATGGCGTCGACCGCGCGAACGCGTTGATCGCGAGCAACAGCTCAATGTTGATATTCATGGACACGTCCTCCGCTGGGGTGCGCGAAGACACGATCCCACGAACGCACAGCGTGCTCACACCGGGATGAGCCGTCCGTGGTTCGGTGCCGCGCCGAACGACGCCACCTGCCAACCTGGAGTAACCACACGTGTACCGTGCGTCACACTGGTTCTCGGGGAGGTTGCATGCGCGTGCCGTACCGCGCGGCGCCGAGGATGGGGCGCGTCGTCGCCGGTGGCGTGCTGGCGCTGGCGGCCGGTGGGTTGTGGTGGAGTCTGGCCCAGCCCGGTTCACCGGTCCAGTTCAACCCGGCCGCGGTGCCGTTGGGCCCGGTGCTGCCTGGTCCGGCGCCGCCGAGGCCACCGATCGAGCTGGCGGGCTGGAAGCTGGTCATCCCGCTGCCCGGCGAGAAGGGCAACGCCGCGAACATCACCCCGGCCGTGCTCCTCCCGCCATGGCTCGTCGCCCAGCCCGACGGCACCCTGCGGTTCTGGGCGCCGGTCTGCGGGGTGGCCACCCCGAACTCCGACCACCCGCGCACCGAGCTGGACAGCCTGACCAACTTCACCGCCGGTAGCAGCGGCGCGCACAGCATCGCCGCGACGCTGGCGGTCTCTCAGGTTCCGTCCGGTGGCGGCGACATCATCATCGGCCAGATCCACGGCGCCGACGACATCAGCTCGGTGCCGTTCGTGATGCTGCGCTACAGCGAAGGCGAGCTGCGCGTCGTGGTGAAGAACGAGCAGAGCGGGTCCGCGTCGGAGAAGTACCCACTGCTGACCCAGCTGCCGCTCGGCACGTGGTTCGACTACGCCCTCATCGACAACGGGGATGGCACCCTCACCTTCGCCGCAAGCCGGTTCGGGGACAGCCGACAGGTCACCGTCCCCATCCCCGAACCGTTCCGAGGCGCCACCGTCCGCTTCCAGGCCGGCGACTACCAGCAGGGCGACCCCGAGCCGGCCCACTGCGCAGGCGACGGCGGTCTCGTCACCTTCGCCGACCTTCGCCAGACCACGGTGCCGCGCCCGTAGTGGCCGGTGTCTGGTCTGACCCGGGCCGGCGCTCTTCGCCGAGGGCCCGCAGTTCGCGCAGCACGAGCTGGGTCGCGGTCTGCGGGTCCGGGCCGGCCGGTACGGCGGCGAGGATGGCGCGGGTCGGCATGCCGGCGAGCTCGCGGACGGCCACGGCGTAGCGCTCGTCGACGGCGAGGGCGGGCAGCGCGGCAATGGCGAGGCCGGCCTGGACGTGCTCCAGCTGCAGGGTGTAGCTGGCGTACCGGCCGGTGATCACCGGCTCGAACCCGGCGTGCCGACACAGCCGGGTGAGCAGCTCGCACATCGAGCTGCCGGGCTGGTCCATCACCCACCGCTCGCCGGCCAGCGCGGCCAGCTCGACCGGGCCGGTGCCCGTGAGCGGATGGTCCGCCGGGAGCACGAGCACCACCGGGTCGCTGGTCAGCCGCACCTGACGGATCCGCCCGTCGACGGGCAGCGCGCCGTCGGCGAAGTCGTAGATGACCGCGAGGTCGACGTCGCCGTAGCGCAGGGCCCGCAGGCTGTTGTGCGGTTCCAGCTCGGTGGTCACGATCCGTAGCCGGGGGTGCCGGCGCCGCAGCCGGGCGGCCACCGGGAGCACGAGCGATGGCAGCGCGCTGGAGAACGAGGCGACCCGCACGTCCCCGACGGGCTCGGTGCGCCGCTCGGCCAGGTCCGCCTCGGCCGTCTCGATGTGCCGCAGGATCTCCCGCGCGTGCGCCGCGAGCCGGACCCCTGCCGGGGCGAGCGTGATCCGTCGGCCGTGCCGCTCGAACAGCACCGTCCGCGACTCCTGCTCCAGGACCGTGAGCTGTTGGGAGACCGAGGAGGGGCTCATGTCCAGCGCCTCGGCGACGGCCCGGACGGTGCCGAGGCGTTCGAGGTGGGTGAGCAGTCGCAACCGCCATGGGCTCAGCACGGTCCCATTGTTCGGCACTGTTCGGTAATTCCGCACAGCCTGCACGGAAACTGTCGATGGACCCGCGCAGCGGTGCCCACCTACCGTCCGACCATGCAGAGCACCGCGCAGTTCTGGTCCGACGTCGACCGCCACGTGATCCGCTACGGGGCGGGCGGGTTCACCCCGGAGATCATCGAACGCGCCGAGGGCAGCTACCTCTACACCACCGACGGGCGCAAGATCCTCGACTTCACCTCCGGCCAGATGAGCGCGATCCTCGGCCACTCGCACCCGGAGATCGTGGCGACGGTGCAGCGGTCGGTCGCCGAGCTGGACCACCTGTTCAGCGGGATGCTGTCCCGGCCGGTGGTCACGCTGTCCCGGCGGCTGGCGGAGTCGCTGCCGGAGCCGCTGGACAAGGTCATGCTGCTGACCACCGGCGCGGAGGCCAACGAGGCGGCGATCCGGATGGCGAAGCTCGTCACCGGCAAGTTCGAGATCGTCTCCTTCAGCCGGTCGTGGCACGGCATGACCCAGGGCGCGGTGAGCGCGACCTACAGCGCCGGGCGCAAGGGGTACGGGCCGGCCGCGCCCGGCAACATCGCGATCCCGACGCCGAACACGTTCCGGCCCGACTTCGTCGATGCCGACGGGCAGTTCGACTGGCGCCGCCAGCTGGACCTCGCGTTCGACCTGGTGGACGCGCAGTCGGTCGGCAGCCTCGCCGCCGCCGTCGTCGAGCCGATCCTCAGCTCCGGTGGGCTGCTCGAGCCGCCGCCGGGCTACCTCGCCGCGCTACAGGCCAAGTGCCGGGAGCGGGAGATGCTGCTGATCGTCGACGAGGCGCAGACCGGGCTCTGCCGCACCGGTAGCTGGTACGCGTTCGAGCACGACGGGATCACCCCCGACATCCTGACGCTGTCGAAGACCCTGGGCGCGGGTCTGCCGCTGGCCGCCGTGGTCACCAGCGCGGAGATCGAGCAGGCGGCGCACGCCCGGGGTTACCTGTTCCTCACCACCCACGTGTCCGACCCGCTGGTCGCCGCCGTCGGTAACACCGTGCTGGACGTGCTGGAGCGCGAGAAGATGGACGCCCGCGCCGAGGCCGGCGGCGCCTACCTGCGCGCCGGGCTCCTGCAGCTGCGGGACCGGCACGCCGCCGTGGTCGACGTCCGGGGTCGCGGCCTGCTGCAGGGCATCGAGCTCGCGGCGCCCGACGCCGGCCGGCAGGGCTCCGACGAGCTGGGCCGCCACGTCACCCGGCGTTGCCTCGAGCTCGGCCTGCACCTGAACATCGTCCAGCTGCCGGGCATGGCCGGGGTGTTCCGCATCGCGCCCCCGCTGACGAGCACCGAGGAGGAGCTGTCCAGCGGGCTGGAGATCCTGGACCGGGCACTCGCGGAGGTCGGCACCGGGTGATGGACGAGCTGGTCCTGACGTAGCGAGCGATGGCCGGCGGGGAACGGCAAGTCGGTCAGCTCGGCCAGTCGGGTTCGGTGATCGTGGCGGCGAGCGCGTCGAGCAGTACCTGGGCGGGCTGGGAGGGCGGCGGTTTGCCGTACACGGCGGTGAGCACCTGGCGGCCGAGCCCGGCGACCCGGTCGAGCCGCACGCCGGGGTGCCGGTTGGCCACGAGCGTGAGGCCGGGCAGCAGGCTGACGCCGAGCCCGGCGGCCACCAGGGCCTGCACCGCGACGTAGTCCTCGGTCTCGAAGTCCACGGCCGGGGTGAAGCCGGCCCGCGCGCACGCCGCGACGAGGTACTCCCGGCAGCGCTCGCAGCCGGCGATCCAGCGGTTCTCGGCGTAGCTGGTCAGCTCGGCGCGCGGCCCCGGCCAGGACCGGCCGGCGGGGGTGACGACGTAGACCGGCTCGTCGAGCAGCGGGGTCATGGTGATGTCGCGGCGGTCGCGCTGCGGCGGGTCACCGTGCTCGAAGATGAGTGCCACGTCGACATCGTTGTTGCGCAGCGCGCTGAGCGCCTCCGGCGGCTCGGCCTCGCTGAGCGAGAGCTCGATACCGGGATGCTCGGCGGTCACCCGGGCGGCGGCGAGCGGCACCAGGGTCGCCAGCGCCGACGGGAAGGCCGCCAGCCGGACCCGCCCGGTGCGCAGCCCGGCCAGCTCGTCCAGCTCGGCGTGCATCGACTCGACCTGCGCGAGGATGGTCTCGGCCCGGTCGGCCAGCAGTCGGCCGGCGTCGGTGAGCCGGATACCGCGGCCCATCCGCTGCAGCAGGGGCATGCCGACCTCGGCCTCGAGCTTGGCCAGGTGGTGGCTGACCGACGGCTGCGCGTAGTGCAGTGCCTCAGCGGCGGCGGTGACCGATCCTTCCCTGGCGACGGCAACCAGCACTCGGAGCCGACTCAGGTCGATCATCGATGAATCATAGGCCGTGCCGATGAACGCCTCGAAAACAGGCATTAGACCGCGTCCGGTACCGCTGCCAGGGTGACGCCAGGCGAATGCGCGGGCTTCGAGGAAATTTCCCGCGATCTCGCCCTCCCACGCATGGCTTCCTGACCTACCTGGACCTGTCATACCTGGACCGAGGAGAGCCGTATGACCACCACAGTCAATCCGTCATCGCAATCGATGTCGTTGAGCGACGCCGCCGCGCAGACCCTGGCGAATTCCACCAAGACCGTTCCTCAGATGGTCAGCATCACCCCGAGGTGGTTGACCCATCTGATGTCCTGGGTGCCGGTGGAGGCCGGCATCTATCGGGTGAACCGGGTCGTCCATCCGGAGTCGGTGCACATTCAGTGCGACAACTACGACGAGTCGCCGCTGCCGGACACATTCGTCGACTACGAGCGCGACCCCCGGGAGTACCGGCTCAAGGCGGTGCAGACGATCCTGGACATCCACACCCGGGTGTCGGACCTGTACTCGCACCCGCACAACCAGATCGCCGAGCAGCTGCGGCTGACCATCGAGGCGGTGAAGGAGCACCAGGAGAGCGAGCTGATCAACAGCCCGGAGTACGGGTTGCTGACCAGCACCGCCGAATCGCAGCGGATCTCCACCCTGGGCGGCCCGCCCACCCCGGACGACCTGGACAACCTGATCGCCAAGGTGTGGAAGCAGCCGGCGTTCTTCCTGACCCACCCCGACGCGGTGGCCGCGTTCGGCCGGGAGTGCACCCGGCGCGGGGTACCGCCGCCCACCGTGAGCATGTTCGGCTCCCAGTTCCTGACCTGGCGGGGGCTGCCGATCGTGCCGTCGGACAAGGTGCCGGTGGAGTTCGGCAAGACCAAGGTGCTGCTGATGCGGACCGGTGAGGCCCGCCAGGGTGTGGTCGGGCTGTTCCAGCCGGGGCTGACCGGGGAGCAGGGGCCGGGCCTCTCGGTGCGGTTCATGCAGATCGACCGCAGCGCGATCGCGTCGTACCTGGTCTCGCTGTACTGCTCGCTGGCTGTGCTCACCGAGGACGCTGTGGCCGTGCTCGAGGACGTCGAGGTGGACAAGTTCCATGACTACGCCCCCACATACCGCTAACGGCTCCGCCGGCAACGGCTCGGTGCCGACCACCGGCTGGACGAACGAGAGCGCGCCGCCGGCGTGGCTGCCCGACGAGCAGACGCTGAGCCGGCTGGCGGGCGAGCTGTTCCGCGCGCTGCCGGGCCAGGCGCCGGCCCTCGACGGACTGCCGACGGCCGGGCCAGGGCTGCCGACGGCCGGGCCGGGGCTGCCGACGCCCGGGCCAGGACTGCCGGCGGCCGACCTGCCACCGCCGGCGCCTCGGTCGCGGCCCAGCACGCCCAGCCTGCCGCCGCCCACCAGCGCCCCGGCCGTGCACGGGGCGACCCTGGCCGGGTTCGGGCCGCCGCTGGTCCCGGAGGTGCCGACGTTGCTGAACCTGGCCCAGGCGCCGGGCCAGCCCGGCCTACCCGGTCTACCCGGGGTGGCCGATGCCATGCCGGGCGCGGACCCGGGGGCGTTCTACTTCCTGGCCGCACCCGGCTACAGCCCGGCCGCCCCGGCGGTACCCGGGTTCGGACACGCGGCGACACCGGAGCCGCCGGCGGCGGGGCCTGAGCCAGTGAGCGGCGCGCGGTTCTACTTTCTGGAGCCCGACGGCGGCGAGCTGCCCGCCCTGCCGCTGGACCCCCATCCGGCGTTCGACGTGCACGCGGTGCGCCGGGACTTCCCGATCCTGTCCGAGCGGGTCAACGGCAAGCAGCTGATCTGGTTCGACAACGGGGCGACCACGCAGAAGCCCCAGGCCGTGATCGACCGGCTGGCCCACTTCTACGCGCACGAGAACTCCAACATCCACCGGGCCGCGCACGAGCTGGCGGCCCGCGCCACCGACGCCTACGAGTCGGCGCGCGACACCGTGGCCCGGTTCATCGGCGCGGGGTCGTCCGACGAGATCGTGTTCGTCAGGGGGGCCACCGAGGCGATCAACCTGGTGGCCCAGAGCTGGGGGAGAGCCAACGTAGGGGCCGGCGACGAGATCGTCATCTCCCACCTGGAACACCACGCGAACATCGTGCCGTGGCAGCAGTTGGCGGCCGAGAAGGACGCGGTGCTGCGGGTGATCCCGGTGGACGACGACGGCCAGATCCTGCTCGACGAGTACCAGAAGCTGCTGTCCGACCGGACCAAACTGGTGGCCGTGGCGCAGGTGTCGAACGCGCTGGGCACGATCACCCCGATCCGCTCGGTGATCGAGATGGCGCATGCGGCCGGCGCGTTGGCGCTAGTCGACGCGGCGCAGAGCGTGCCGCACGCCCCGGTCGACGTCACCGAGCTGGACGCCGACTTCCTGGTGTTCTCCGGGCACAAGGTGTTCGCGCCCACCGGGATCGGGGTGCTGTACGGCAAGTCGGCCGTGCTGGAGTCGATGCCGCCGTGGCAGGGCGGCGGCAACATGATCGCCGACGTCACCCTGGAACGGTCCCAGTTCCAGGACCCGCCGAACCGGTTCGAGGCGGGCACCGGCAACATCGCCGACGCCGTCGGCCTCGGTGCCGCGCTCGACTACGTCCAGCGGATCGGCATGCCCACCATCGCGCGCTACGAGCACGAGCTGTTGGGCTATGCCACCGCCGGGCTGCGGACCGTGCCCGGACTGCGCATCATCGGCACCGCCGAGGACAAGGCGAGCGTGCTCTCCTTCGTGCTCGAGGGCTACGAGCCGGTGGAGGTCGGCTCGGCGCTCAACCGGGAGGGCATCGCCGTGCGCGCTGGGCACCACTGCGCCCAGCCGATCCTGCGTCGATTCGGCCTCGAAGGCACGGTGCGCGCCTCGCTGGCCTTCTACAACACCCGCGAGGAGGTCGACGTGCTGGTCGCCGCGCTGCGCCGGCTCGCCGCGGCGGCGGGGCACTGATCGGGTCCACTTGGTGACGAGGTGAGCCAGCGACGCCGACCCGGGCGCGATACGGTGCCCAGGTACCCGGGCGGGCGATCATCGCCCCCGGGTCGGCGCTTGACCCGTGCCAGCACGCCTACCGAGGAGCCGCACATGTCCGAGCAGCCCGCCGCCCGCAGCCGCTACCTCCGGTGCCCATGCGGGGAGTTCATCGAGGCGACGGATGACGACAAGCTGGTGGAGTTGACCCAGGCGCACCTCGCCGCCGCGCACCCGGGGCGCGAGTACTCCCGGGACGAGATCCTCTTCATGGCCATCTGACCGTCGCCACGGGGCCGGGCCGGCCGCCGCTTGTTGTTACCGAGCTGCACAGAAGGCGGTTTCGCGCGCCAAAAACCTGCCTGCTGTGGAGTTGGGTAACGGCAGGCACGCCCGGCGCGCCCGGCCGCCGCGCCCGGTTGTGCCGAAGTTGCGCAAAGGCTTGTGTCACGCGTACCGGCGCGGCTAACGTTGTTCATCGATACGCATCGATGCGAGGTGACAACGTGGTGACCAGCAAGGACGTCGCCCGCGTTGCCGGCGTATCGCAGAGCACCGTCTCCTATGTGATGAGCGGTCGCCGGCCGATCTCCGAGCAGACGCGGCGCCGGGTCGAGGCCGCGATCCAGCAGCTGACCTACCAACCCAACGCCGGCGCGCGCGCCCTGGCCAGCCAGCGCACCCAGGTGATCGGGCTCGTCGTACCGTTCGAGCCGGTCGACGACACCGCCGGCCTGCTGCCGTTCATCGAGACGATCGCCGCCTGCGCCCGCGAGCAGGACCACGACGTCCTGCTGGTCACCGCCGACGAGGGCGCGGCGGGGCTGAGCCGGCTCGCCGGCCGCTCCCTGTGCGACGCGATCGTGATGATGGACATCGGCGCCACCGACGGCCGGATCCCGGTGGCCGCCGGCCTGAGCGTGCCGGTGATCCTGATCGGGGTGCCGGACGACCCGGCCGGCCTGCACTGCGTCGACCTCGACTTCACCCTGGCCGGCCGGCTGGCGGTCGACGAGCTGGCGGCGTGCGGGCACCGGCGGGTCGTCGTGATCGGCCACTCAGCGACGGCGCTCGCCCGCCGGGTCAACTTCGTCGGCCGCTTCCTGCGCGGGGCCGAGGCGGCGGCTGCCGAGCACGGCATGGAGTATCACGTGGTGGCGCCGGTGGCGCCCGGCCGCGCGGGTGCCTCGGCGGCCGTGACGCGGGCGCTGGCCGTGGGCGGCGAGCGGCCGGGCATCGCGGTGCCCAACAGCGGCGTGATCCAGCACGTGCTGCAGGAGCTGCACGAGCGCGGCGTCGTCCCCGGTCGGGACCTCTCGGTGGTCGGCGTGTGCCCGGACGTCGTGGCCGACAACATGATCCCGCCGGTCAGCAACGTCTCGGTGGAGCCGAAGGACGTCTCGCGCCGCGCCATGCAGATCCTGTTCAGCCTGCTCGACCGGGACGCCGCGCCGCCGCCCGGACAGGTACAGCTCGTCGCCCCCCGGCTCACCCGGCGCCGGACCACCCTCCCGCACGACTGAAGACCCCCGCCGCTGAAGACCCCCGCCGCGACCGGCGGCACCGTACGTCGTCCGTCGATACGCATCGACGACGCCCGTGAGAGAGGACCGGACATGGCTCGACGAAGAGCGGTACTGGCCACGGTGCTAACGCTGACCGCCGCGATCGGACTGAGCGGCTGCGGCGGGGGCGGGGGCGCCGCCGCCGGCGGCCCGGTGACCAGCCTGCGGGTGCTCGACTACTACAACAACGAGCCGGACCGGACCGTCTACGCGCAGGCCCTGGATGCCTGCGGCAAGCAGAACGGCGTGACCATCGACCGGGAGGTCGTGCCCGGTGCGGCGCTGATCGCCAAGGTGCTGCAGCAGGCGTCCTCGCGGACCCTGCCGGACGTGCTGATGTTGGACAACCCGGATCTGCAGCAGATCGCGGCCACCGGCGCGCTCGCGCCGATCAGCGACTTCGGCCTCTCGACGGCGGGCTACGCCGACGGCGTCACGGCGGCGTCGACTTACCAGGGCGCGGTGTACGGATTGCAGCCGGTGGCCAACACCATCGCGCTGTTCTACAACAAGGACGTCCTGGCCAAGGCCGGGGTGGCACCCCCGACGACCTGGGATGAGCTGAAGACCGCGGCGAGCCGGCTCACGGCTGGCGGCCGGTACGGCGTCGCCTTCTCAGCGGCCGCGACCTACGAGGGAACCTGGCAGTTCCTGCCGTTCATGTGGACCAACGGCGGCGACGAGAAGGACATCACCACGCCGCAGGTCGCGCAGGCGCTGCAGCTCTGGGTCGATCTGGTCAGCTCCGGCTCGGCCTCGCGGTCGGTGGTCACCTGGGACCAGGCCGACGTCAGGGAGCAGTTCGTGGCCGGCAACACGGCCATGATGGTCAACGGCCCGTGGCAGCTCCCGGTGCTGAAGCAGAACCCGAACCTGCACTACGGGGTGGTGCCGATTCCGGTGCCCAGGGCGGGGCAGACCCCGGTCGCGCCGCTGGGTGGCGAGACGTGGACCATCCCGCGCACCGGCGACCCCGCCCGGCAGGCGAAGGCCGCCAAGATCGTCGAGTGCCTGAACTCGGACGCCAGCCAGGACGAGCTGGCCCGGCAGCGCGCCACGGTGCCGACCAAGACCAGTCTGGACGCTGCCTTCGTCGCCCAGAACCCGGAGATGGCCACGTTCACCTCGGCCGTGCAGGGCGGCCGCGCCCGCACCAGCGAGCTGGGCCCGGACTGGCCGAAGACCGCGACGAAGATCTACACGGCGATCCAGACCGCGCTGACCGGCAGCGCCCCGCCGCCCGCCGCGCTCCGGCAGGCCCAGGATGGCTGAGGTGGCGCGGCTCGCGATGCCACGGGCCGAGGCCGGGCCTCAGGTGGCCCCGTGGTGGTCGGCGCGGCGGCGGGAGCGGTTGACCCAGCTCGGGTTCCTGCTGCCGGCCGTGGTCTACCTGGTCGCGTTCTTCGGCTATCCCGTGGCGAAGAACGTCGTGATGGGGTTCCAGCACTACACGACCGCCACCTTCTACACGGGCGCCGCGCCCTGGGTCGGCCTGGCGAACTACGTCGCCGTGACCGGGTCGGCGGTGTTCGGTCGGGCGGTGCTCAACACGGTGCTGTTCACCGTCGGCTCGATCGCCGGGCAGTTCACCATCGGGCTGGCCATCGCGGTGTTCTTCCACCGCCGGTTCCCCCTCAGCCGGACCCTGCGGTCGCTGTTGCTGCTGCCGTGGCTGATCCCGCTGATCGTGTCGAGCGCGGTGTGGCGGTGGATCCTGGACGAGGACCACGGCGTGCTCAACCGGTCGCTCGGGGGCGCGCACCTCGGCTGGCTGACCAGCACCTCGCTCGCCCTGCTCGCGGTGGTCATGGTGAACATCTGGATCGGCATCCCGTTCAACACGACCATCCTCTACGGCGGCCTGCAGGACATCCCCCAGGAGCTGTACGAGGCGGCCGCGATGGACGGCGCCACCGGGCTACGGGCCTTCCGATACGTGACCTGGCCGCTGCTCCGCCCGGTGGTGACCGTGGTGCTGGTGCTCGGCGTGGTCTACACGGTCAAGGTGCTGGACATCATCCTCGGGCTCACCAACGCTGGGCCGGCCAACGCGACGCAGACCCTGGCCACGCAGTCCTACCAGCTGTCCTTCCAGCGGTTCGACTTCGGCCAGGGCGCCGCGCTCGGCAACATCCTGATCGTCGTCTCGCTGCTGTTCGCGGTCGGCTACCTGCGGGCCAGCCGGCGGGCGGTGCACTCGTGAGCGGCCCGGGTGTGGGCGGCACTGTCGTGCGGCGCGGCTGGGGTGCCACCGTGGTCGGGGTGCTGCTGCTGGCGGTGATGCTGTTCCCGGTCTACTGGATGGTCAACGTCTCGCTGCAGCCCAGTGGCTCCGCGGTGGCCACCCCGTGGTTGCCGCTGCACCTGAGCTGGCACGGCTACGCGACCGCGATCGACCAGCAGGGCCGCCACCTGCTGACCAGTCTGCTGGTCGCGGCGGGCAGCGTGGTGTTCAGCCTGCTGATCGCCACCCCGGCCGCGTACGCGCTGGCGCACCTGCGGATCCGCGGTGCCGGCGCGGTGCTGTTCGGCACGCTGCTCAGCCAGATGGTGCCGGCGATCGTGGTGGCCAACGCGCTGTACGGCGCCTACGCCGCTATGGGACTGCTCAACTCGGTGCCCGGGCTGATTCTGGCCGACTCGACGGCCGGTATCCCATTCGCGATCCTGATCATCCGCGCGTTCCTCGGCACCCTCCCGCGCGAGGTGGTGGAGGCGGCCCGGGTGGACGGCGCCGGCCCGCTGCGGGCGTTCGTCTCGATCGTGCTGCCGATGAGCCGCAACGCGCTGGTCACCGCCGCGCTGTTCACCTTCCTGTT